>Ga0070741_10000154_pt1 | contig 263141 bp, 276 predicted proteins | sample Coa_R1_4_FD_66440 | JGI IMG/M metagenome (GOLD analysis project Ga0070741, IMG submission 66440) | Surface soil microbial communities from Centralia Pennsylvania, which are recovering from an underground coalmine fire - Coalmine... | ecosystem: Environmental > Terrestrial > Soil >... | reverse complement strand
ACGCCCTATATGCTCGCCCCGCTCGGCGTCTCGGTCCGCACCGGCGCGCCCAAGCCGGACATCACGACGGTCGAGGCCTACGCGAAGGCGCTCGTAGCGGCGAAGTCGATCGGCTATTCGCGCGGCTGCAGCGGCGACAACGCCGCGAAGGGCATCGCGCAGCTCGGCCTCACCGAGCAGCTCAAGCCCAAAATCGTCCTCACCGGCGGCGGCACCGGTCCGGTGACCTTCTATCTCGCGCGCGGCGACTTCGAGCTCGGCATCCAGCAGACCAACATCATGGTCGGCGCGCCGGGGACCGATTTCGTCGGGCCCGTGCCCGGACATCTCAACCTGCCGTGTCCCAACAGCATCGGCCTGCTGACCGTCTCGAAGGAGCGCGACGCCGCGCAGGCCCTGATCCAGTTCATGATCTCTCCGGCCGCCGCGCCGCTGCTTCGTAAGGTTCACGAGGAGCCGGTGGGGAGGTGAGGAGGCAGTATGCAGGCTATCGCGTATGGAATATGCCTGCTGGCCTACGGGGCCCTTATGCTTGTCAGCCTCGCCGTGTGCGGTTTATTATTTCTCGTTCCCTCACAGCGTCCTTTCGCACTGCGTCTTTGTCTGGCTACTTTGCTTTCTCTCCCGGGCGTTCTCCTATTCCAAGCGGCAATTGCCGTGCCGCTCGGCATACTGCTCGTCGCCGTTTTGGGATTTTACGCGTTGTTTCATCCTGCTGAATGGATACAATTCATGATAGGCTTTCCCACGATTGTGGTTATGCTTATGTCGCTAGCTGCGGTATCTCTCTTCGGGTCATACACCGGCGGGCGAATTGGTTGGCAGATGGCCAAAGGTATGCCGTTCAGGTCAGCCGTCGCAGAGCAGAAAATTGTCAAGTATCTTCGGACTCGGTTCAAGCGCTGAAGTTTCGCACCGCGAAGCGCGCGCTGCTTCGCCGTTCGCAGCGATCGGCAAAGACCAGGTCGAGAGCTACGCGAAGCGGAAGGGGATGACGGTAGTTAAAGCTGTACTGACCGAATTCAAGAAACAAGACCTGACCCTAGTTGTACCGCTGAGGCACAGCCGAAGAATCTCTCCGGAGAGATCCTTCGCTTCGCTCAGGATGACAGGCGAAGCGCTCAGATGATCGAGTTCGCGGTATCTCTTTCTTGCGTAGGGGCACGGCGTGCCGTGCCCTTGGTGTTCGGAGCCCTTCGACGTCGCTTCGCTCGCGGAGCTTAGCGCGCCTCGTCTTCGGACCTTTCTGATCGCCCGGCAATGCCCGGCTATTTTCTGCTTGTTAAAGACACCCGAGCGATTCTAAAATACGTCCGCCACGATCATGAACGAAGCTGCGGCTGTGGTCATACAAGACAGTGACCTAACGGAACAAGGCGTCATCGTCGTACAGTATGACAATAAGAGCGTTGCGATAACGGTGTCACTTAAATCGTACGGGGATATCGGCGCGGTGATAACAAAACAGGCTGCAAAGAAATTAAAGGATGCGTTGAGAAAAACACTGTTTGTGGCGGTCCGGTCCAAATCGCACGGCGGAGCGTTAAAAGATGCGCCGTCTGTAAAAACTCGGGATTTAGCCTCATCGGGCGAAGTTTATTTAGGTATACGCTACGATGCTGACAACGTTTATATATTTTTCTGTCTTACGCTGATCACTGATGTTGAACTGGTGATAACAAAGTCAAATGTGAAGAAGTTAATCGATGGACTGACAGAAGCCACTTCGAGCGAGGGAAACTAGCATACACCTTCGCCGTCGCCGCAGGGAAAATGGACGGATCATTAGGGAGATTTTCATGTGTCGCTGGGCTCTGACTATTCTACTCACGATCGTAACCATAGCGGGGGTTACCATGTCGCACGCGGCCGAACTCATTGTCCTGGCGAGCCAGGGCAACCCGCCCGGGCTGAACGCGCTCGCCGCCGCCTTCGCGCGCGAGAGCGGGCACAAGGTGACGGTGCTGCAGGAAACCGGCAAGGCGCTGGAGGAGCGGATCGCGAGCGGGCCCGCCGACCTGATCGCGGGCGGCCCCGAGGCGCTCGAGGCGCACGTCAAGAAAGGCCGGGTCGTCGCCGGCACGGCGACGCCCTATATGCTCGCCCCGCTCGGCGTCTCGGTCCGCGCCGGCGCGCCCAAGCCCGACATCGGCACGGTCGAGGCGTATGCGAAGGCGCTCGTGGCGGCGAAGTCGATCGGCTATTCGCGCGGCTGCAGCGGCGAGAACGCCGCCAAGGGAATCGCCGAGCTCGGCCTCACCGAGCAGCTGAAGCCCAAGATCGTGCTCACCGGCGGCGGCACCGGCCCGGTCACCTTCTACCTGGCGCGCGGCGACTTCGAGCTCGGCATCCAGCAGACCAACATCATGGTGGGTGCGCCGGGGACCGATTTCGTCGGCCCCGTGCCCGGACGCCTGAACCTGCCCTGTCCCAACAGCGTCGGCCTGCTGACCGTCTCCAAGGAGCGCGACCCCGCGCAGGCGCTGATCCGGTTCATGACCTCGCCGGCCGCTGCGCCGCTCCTGCGCAAGGTGCACGAGGAGCCGGCGGGGAAGTGAGGAGAAAGATTGTCGGGAATAGAAAGCCTGACCCCAATCCCAGTCCGTCAAGCCGACGCCATGCAGCTGCCGTTCGGCGACGACAGCTTCGACGCCGTCGTCTGCCAGTTCGGCGCCATGTTCTTTCCCGACAAGGCGAAGGGATTGTCCGAGGCGCGCCGGGTGCTCCGGAGCGGCGGCGTTTTCATCTTCAGCGTATGGGATCGCATCGAAGAGAACGAGTTCGCCGATGTCGTCACGCGAGCCATGGAGACGCGCTTCCCCGCCGATCCGCCGCGATTTCTGGCGCGCACGCCGCACGGTCATCACGAGCGCGAGGCGATCAGGCGCGATGTGCGGGCCGGCGGATTCGCCGCCGTCGCTCAAATAGACACGGTCGCGGCACGGAGCCGCGCCGCGTCGCCGGACATTCCGGCGATTGGATATTGTCAGGGCACGCCGCTCAGAAACGAGATCGAGGCGCGCGCTCCCGGAACGCTCGCCGAGGCGACCGCGGCCGCGAGCCGCGCGATCGCGGCGCGCTTCGGCAGCGGCGCCGTCGACGGTAAGATCTCGGCGCACATCGTCACGGTAAAAAAGTAGCGCCGATAAAAGCCCGTGAAGCGGCGGGAAAACGAGACGATCAAAGTCGAGAGTGGTTTTAAGGTGGCGAGCGGGGATTTTTAAAAGAGCGAGGGGAATAGCGGCGGGGTAGATGCCCGCGGAAAGAAGACTCCCGCCGCTCTTTTGCACCGAAGAAAAGTAACTGTCCTTATTTTTTGCCGTTCCCTATTTTCTCTATCTTTCTCTGTCCCTATTTTCTGCCCCGTAATCTTTTAAGACTTTCGAGACCTCCGCTTCGTTTTCTCGAAGCACGGGGCTAAAAGTTCACTTAATACTACATGACGATCGGCACGCCTTCTCTTGTCGTTTGCCCCTTTTTCGACAGCTCTAACGTATTGTATCGCTGTGGTGCTTACATCCGCATTCTCATCCGAAATACGTCTGTTTACCAGCTCCTGGAAATCTAGAAGTGCCTTCCTGACTCGATGCAGGTTAAATTTCTGTGGTTCGTTTTGCCGAATCATTCCCGCGAGGGCAACGAACAAGCTATAAAAGTCCGTTTTATTGCTCCAGCGAGTTTCCTTGATGTCCGGCAATATTTGCTGAATCACCGCAAGAACAGTATTGAATATCTTTTCCGTCTTTGCTTGACCGGGAAACTCATCAAAGTCCTCATATTGCCTATAGTACTCGTCGATAACTGCTGCGCTGCCGCCTTGCGGACCATGCATGACGCCAATCAAAAGTTCGCTAACAAATTCAACATCTGCCATCCGTTTAATAGCGATAGTGGTTACGATCCTGTTTTCTGCCCAATAGGAGTCTTCGGTAAGTCTCTCTGCGACCCTCATGAACGGTCCCACATAAGTTGCATTTCTCAATTCTTGGGCATTTAAGGGCGTCAAGAACTTATTGAGTCTACGAAACATGTCACGGACTTCGGCATCCGTTGCTCCGGATAGATAGCGTACGGATAAGCGGTATGAATAGAATCTCATCTTGTCGTCGGGCGTTAGATCCGCAAACGCCATATTTTGCCATGGTGAGAGGGGCTCAAAGTTATCAAACTTATCGAGTGTAAATTTATTAAATTCTTGGTCTTCAGCGTCCATCCCGGCACCTATGAATTGAAGGATCGCGCGAATCCGCTGTTGTCCGTCAACGATTGCGTAAACCGTAGTACCTTCCGGTGATGTGGTTTGCTGGACGAAGATTTCAGGAATAGGGAAGTTGAGCAGGATTGACTCGATTAGGGAACACTTCTGCCGTGCAGCCCAGACGGGTTTTCGTTGATAAGGAGGTTTTATATGTAGCTGGTTCGATCTATAGTAATCTCTAAACCAGGAAATCGTTTGTTCTGACGAATTATAATTCATAAACCCTCTACTGCTTTAGAGCTTTAATTTGCCGGAGACCATCCATGTGGTAAAAAAGCGCATGATCCCAAGTACGATACAATCGACCTGATACCGATCGATGGGCGTATTCCGGAAGCAATGAAAGTGCCTGGAAAGCATTAAACCATTGTGTTGATAGGTCACGAACAGGTGTCAGAACTTCAGGGAACATTAAGCCCCCGTAACGTATCTTATCTGGACGGAACCAGCCGCTGTAAATGTCTCGTCGTCGGCCTCTCATCCAGCTGAGCTCTGCGCCCGCCAGACCTGTCCTTCTTCGAGGATAGTGCCAGGTGAGTATACCGCGCCACATTCGATCAAAAAGACTCTCGTCCACCACCACGACATCTATATCGGATTCGTCAGAAAAGTTCCGAGGAAAATTGTCGGGACTGAGACTAAATCCGATTTTGGCGCTACCAACAATGACAATGTTGTTGGGTACAACCTGCAGAGCATTGGCAAGCTCACGTTGGAGTGTATTGAGAAGCTCAGGTTCGTCACGGAAAACAAAAGGAGTTCCCTCAAATATGAAATCGCGCACGACCACCTCTAGCGCGGTGTTAGTCAGTATTTCTAAGAATGCCGCCGCTGTTGGAAAGTCTGGCATATTCCTGCCCGCTTTATAGTCAATCGTTACTCCGAAAACAAATCTTTTCCTGACGAACGACAGCTCGTCAGAGCTTTCCAACAAGACCTGAATTTTGCTATTATCCGCGCACATCCCAAATGGCGATTCAGCGAAATCATGTCGACGAATCCAAATTCAACCAACACCCGCTTCTTCCTTTCGAGCTTCGCATCAAAGATTTCGTTATCGCTATGCAAGACGTCTATGACTTTTTTTACGATGTTAACCGCGGGCTCGTTGAACGCGGGCTCGAGCGACTTGACGATATGCTCCGACCGGCCATCATGTCGGGCGTTCTCTCCGACATGCTGACAGCTAGCCTCGGCAAGCATTCACGGACCCTCACGCCCAATTGCTATTTCAACGGTCATCCCGATCTCGTCGTGCGTGGCGTCTATCCGGAGAACTGCATCCGTGCTGGAACCGAGGGAATGGAGATCAAGACGACGCGCAAATCAGGTGGTGCAGTCGATTCTCATGGCGCACGAGATGAATGGATGTGCGTCTTCGTTTATCAAGTTGATGTTGAGACTGAGCCCGCCCGAGAACGAAGACCAATGACTTTTACAGAAGTTTATTTAGGCCAAGTTACACGAGCTGATTTTCGCCGGAATCCCCGCAGTGAACTGGGGACGCGAACAGCTACGTTGCATCGGCAGGGCATCGAGAAATTACGCCGGAACTGGATTTATAGACTTGTACGATAATCGCCATTTTTGAATGCGGTAAGTTTTGGAATCGCCGTCCGGGCTATACCGAAAAACCGAGCATCTTTTTCTACACCGATGCTGGCGTAGCCTACTGCGTTCGCCGCCGCTAACGTGGACCCAGCCCCGGCAAAAGGATCCAGGACAACGCCGTCTCCAAGCGGTAACACGCCGCGAACAATGATCCGGAGAAAAACTTGAGGTTTGAGGCTTGGATGCGGTGCCAATGTTCGTTCAATTTTATGCGTTGGTGCCGACTCAATAACGTCGCCAAAGGGACGTTCAGCAGAGGGGCGCCGGAATCCGCCGGTTTTCCATTTTCGGAGATTATCCTGGACGCGACCATCAAGCGGCCTTCGGAAAAGAAGCCACGGTTCCCACATCGATCGTGGCATCACACTGACATCAGAAAACTCTCGATGAGCATGTTTTGGCCTGTCACCACCTCGCATCGTCATTACTAGCCGGACAAGTTCGCCTCGTCTTTCTAAACCAGCCCGAGCTAAGGCTCCCGCAACTAGATAGGATAGAAGCGGATTGCTTGCTACAACGACATTCGCACCTGGAACTATTACTGGAAGCAACGCGCGGCCCCATTCGAAGAAAAAGGCTGCCAAATCGTCCAACTCGCTACGCGAAAGGACTGTAAATCGCGGGAGCGGCGCTCTTTTCGTTCCATCGAATGCCGGAGGAATCCGCCAAACCCCGCCGTGTCCGTTCCGCATTTTTTCCTGCTGTTCCGGTGCGTATTCGACGAGTCCATAAGGCGGATCGGTGACGACAGCATGAATCGAGTTTTCTGGTTGGAGGCGTAGCCACTCAATACAGTCGGCTTTAAACATTGTGGCCCGGCCTGTTGTAAAAGAGTCAATCGTTAGGATTTCACGCGATTTCCCATATGGCTCAGCGGTTTCCCGGATTACATACACGCCACGTTCATATCGTTTGAAAAGTGACTTCGAATTCAACCGCAGATAAGATCGAACGCTAGAGGCTGCGGCACGTCCGATCAGTGCTTGGACTCCGGTGTTAATCTCACGGAGAGACGCGCCGCGAGGGCGCTCAGACAGAACACTGAGAATAGCATCTCTGACTTCACCCGGGCGGCGCCGTACCTGCCGTTTGGACATGGCCGAACATACGACGTCTAGACGTCTTTGTCAACAAGTTTCTAATATCTCCCCGCCCGAAACGTCGAGCCATCCGCAGAAATCGATCTTCTATCCCCGAATTTCTTCTCAGCACGGGTATAGATATTTCCCCCCGCATTTACACCTACGCCCCGACGTGATAGGCCTCGCCCAAGACGAACCCACCAGGAGGCGCGTATGTCGCTCAAACATTTTTTTCTCGCGATCGGTCTGATCGTCGCGGCGGCGTTGCCCGCGCGGGCGGCCGAGGAGCCGCCGCTGGCGCTGGCGCGCGACGGCTACTTTTATGTCGGCGGGCGTCTCACCACGGTCAAAGACAAGCAGTACATGACCGGGCAGATGTACGTGGAGTATCGGATTCCGGCGCGGCAGACGCATCCCTATCCGATCGTCATGGTGCACGGCGGCACGATGTCCGGCACCAACTACACCGGGACGCCCGACGGCCGCGAAGGCTGGGCGCAGTACTTCGCGCGCCGCGGCTACGCCGTGTACGTGGTCGATCAGGTCGGCAAGGGGCGCTCCTCTTATATGGAGGAGACCTACGGCCCGACCGAAATGGCCGACAGCCAGAATTCGCAGCGGCGCTACATCGCGCAGGAGAAATACAACCTCTGGCCGCAGGCGCGCCTGCACACGCAGTGGCCCGGCAGCGGCGGGCTCGACGACCCGAGCGTGCAGCAGCTGCTGCAGAGCCAGATCCCGGCGATCAAGGACTTCACCAAGCAGCAGTTCTTGAATGTCCCCGCGCTGGTCGCGCTGCTCGATAAAATCGGCCCGTCGATCTTACTCGTCCATTCGCAGGCGGGCGCCTTCGGCTGGCCGGTCGCGGACACGCGGCCCGACCGGGTGAAAGCGATCCTCGCGATCGAGCCCAACGGGCCGCCGGCGTACAGCGTGGAATTTACCGGCGCGCCGGATTATTTCCGCCAGGGGCAGCTCGGGCTCGTCTACGGCCTCAGCGCCTACCCGCTGACCTATGCGCCGGCGGTCGCCGCCGCCTCCGAGCTTTCCTTTGTGCGGCAGGACAAGGCCGACGGCGACGGCCTCGTCACATGCTGGCTCCAGGCGGCGCCGCCGCGCCAGCTGCCCAATCTGCAGAAGATGCCGGTCCTCGTGCTGACCGCCGAGGCGTCCTATCACGCGCCCTACGATCACTGCACGGTGAAATATTTGGAGCAGGCGGGCGTCCGTCCGACCTGGATCAAGCTCGCCGATCTCAACATCCGCGGCAACAGCCACGTCATGATGATGGAGAAAAACAGCGCCGAGATCGCCGCGGTGATCGCCCGCTGGCTCGATAAGACGCTGCCCGCGGTTAAGAACGGCAAGCGCGCCGACGCCAAGTGAGGGTCGGAAGTCGGGGAGCATTCGAAAAGTTAGGTGCAAAATGCAAATCTATGTAACTCGTCGAAGTGCCAGTGCTGGGGATGATGTCGACGCGCCTCATCGCCGAGAATTCACATTCAAAGGAAGCTTTAGCGACTATTCAAGCCAACTATCTTCCTAAGATCTCCGGTGGTTTAGCCTCTTGGTCGGTTACATCGAACAAACCGGTTGCCGTCTTGGCACAACAACTAAAAGAACCAAAAATGCTTCTCTGGCTTCCCGACGAAATAGAAATGAAGAAATTAGATTCGAAGAACGGAGTTCTACGTTTGCATTTTAACTACCACGCACAATTGGATCCGGATGTCGTCTTTGAGGTTCTCGGTGAACTTCGTCTCAATGCAATCTAGCTCTTGATCCAGCTGGCCTAAAGAAAAATAGGGGTCCCTTTTGGGGTCAGGGTGGTCCACTCAGCTTTCCTGGCCATTGTCGCAAAATCGGAGGCTGCAAAATGGCTGGAGCAGTTCGGAAGCGTAGAATGAAAGAAGTCCCCCTGTCCGAGGTCAAGGACGACCTTTCCCGCTTTTTGCGCGAGGCGGAAAAACGGGAGATCGTCATTACACGCCACGGCAAGCCGGCCGGCGTGCTCATCGGATTCGAATCCGACGACGACTGGTTCGACTATCGCCTGGAAAACGATCCCCGTTTTCTCAAGCGCATCGAGCAGGCGCGCAAAAATTTGCGAGCGGGGCGCGGCGTTGCTTTAGAAGACCTTGACTGAATGGATACGGGTAGCGTCGATGGTGATTTATGCCCTGGTATACTATTAGCCTGCTGCTTAAATCGATTCACTCGCCGCCTTCCGAACGTGAACCTCTCTGGGAGGAAAGAATAGTCTTAGTCGAGGCCCAGACGGATGAGGAAGCGCGTCAAAAAGGCGAGAAAATTGGGAAAGAAGCCGAGCACGAGTATGGAGTCGAGTATAAAGGATCCAAGCCCGGCGAAAAAACTAAATGGACGTTCATGCAAGTGGGGCGCGTTTGTCCGATTGAAAGTGAAAGTCTGTCGGACGGAACGGAACTGTTTTCAAGATTTCTTCGGGATTCAGAGGTGAAGAGCCTTTTAACGCCTTTCGACGATGAATAGAAGTCATCGAGGGATATAATACTCATTTTCGCTTCCGAGCTCCGGCGGGAAAACGCCGCGTCTTGTCATCTCTCCAAATAAATTTTCCAACCCTGTCGATAACCGTCTATTACCGTCCGTAAGTCCGAGCCTTTAAGCTTTACTCCCAATCGCCATCGTCCGATCATCGGCATTGTTGCCGATGGATGGGGTGCCCTCGCGAAAAAAGAGGAGAGCAGAAATGACGAAGAGCGTTCTAGGCGAGCTGATGCGGCTTTACGGCCGCCCCAACCGCATCGGCGTTCCGCCGTTCGTCTATGTCAATCCATTTGCGCCTAAAGCCGCGCCGCCGGCGTTTAACGCCGGGGGCGGAAATTTAATTCCGGCGGCCAGTCCTAACGTTCAGCCGTACGCTCCGGTGGCCGTGCCACAGCCGGCCGGTCAAGCCAGCGGATCGCCAGCCGGCGCGTCCAGCGGCGAACCGCCTCAGAGCGAGTTCATGCGGTTTTATTTGTCGCTCGCCGGCGATCCTATAACGGGGCACATACCGGAACCCGCCCCCGCGATCAAAGAGGAGCCTCCGAAAGAGAGCGAGTTCATGAAGTTTTATCTCTCGCTCGCGGACGACGAGATTCCGCCGATTGTAAAGGCCAATTCAGTATCGAATAATCCAGAGGAAGACGCGGGCAAATTGGGGTCAGGTCTTGCAATCACGCATCACTCGACCGAATGTCGGAATGCAAGACCTGACCCCGCAAGCGACTGCGTTAGTCGCCGGAAAATTCACGCGTCCGTCTGCTCAGCGCCGGCTTGCCGCTGGGCGGCGACTGGGAAGAGTCCGACGTGCCGTCGGAGCCGGAAGAAAAGCCGGAGCGTATATTGGTCGAGCTCGACGGCGATTCTGAGCGCGTCCGTGTGCTCGGAGCCAACCTGCCGCTGGGATGCCAGGGGAAAGAGTCCGACGTGCCGTCGGAGCCAGACCCGAGGGTCGAAGCGGAAGAAAAGCCGGAGGCCATATAGGTCGAGCTCGCCGGCGATCCTGAACGCGTCCGCGTGCTCGGCGCCAATCGGCCGCTGGGCAAGTCGCTGAAGCTGCTGCTCGACTGCGCCGATCCGGCAACGGTCAGCACCCCGGCGAGCATCGAAATCGCAAGTAACTTATGGTTCATGAGACACCTCCTAGTGTCAATTTTATTACGATCGTGGTCTCGATCGTGCCTTCTAGCTGTTTAAACCGTTTTACCGCTGCCTTTATTCCCGGGGCGGAAAAAGAAAGGATGAATATCTCGAAGCAGCTCTGGCGGATTTGACTCCTTCCATTCTCTTGAATCTAATTTGTACCTGAATGAAAATACCCGACGATAATAGAAAGCCTGACCCAAACCTTGTTGTATAGGCGGAGGCAGGCCAGAGATTCTGATGCGAATTCTGCTGCTGCTAAATGGACCGCGTGAGCGTTATGTGGGCGGAGCCGATACGGCCCGCCAGGTCACTTGGGGTGCGTACTGTTCTCCCGGAACCGAGCTGACAATCGGATATCTGCCGAGTCGGGGCGATGGCGGCGCCCAGGTTTACGAATTCGGCAGCAAAGAGGCATTGACTTTGGGACCGCTTTACCCCGATCGCTGCGCATTGGCCGAGCGCGACGGATTCGACGCCGTCATTATCCACTGCTTTATCGACCCGGGGCTCAGCGAGTCGCGCGCGCGGGTTCGGATTCCAATCGTCGGCCCTGGAGAGGTGACGCTCAGAGCCGGCGCGACTCTTACCCGTAAGATCGGCATCACGACGCCGAGCGGCGAGACGATCGGCAGCTACGGACCATATTTAAAAGCGCTCGGAATTGAAAATTATGTCGTCGGAATCGAGGCAATCGACCGGCCGCTCGCGCCGTTTGCGCGACAGGACCCCAGAGAAATGACCGACGCCTTTCTGGAGGCTGGGCGCAGATTGGTCGAGCGCGGCGCGGAAATTATCTGCCCGTCCGGACTCGCATACATTCCGATCCGGGTTGCCGCTGTTGAGGTTTCGCAGCGTCTTAATATCCCCGTTTTGGATCCGGCACTGCTGTCGGTTCGAACGGCGGAGATGCTGGTTGCCGCTCTCAAACGTCCCGATTCGAGCGGGCGGTAAGCTTTACTTCACGGAGCGGAGCAAAGAATAATCCACGATGTCGTTGACCGCCATCGCTTTGGCTACATCGCCTCTCGCATAGGCGGTTTCGAGAAACTTCTTCAAAGCGCTCTCGGGCATGTACATATCGTCCAACATCACGCCGATGATGTCGTCGTAGGCTTCCTCTGCGACGCCTGGATCGACGTTGAAAGTTTTCTGTATATACGCGAGGACGCCTTTTTTGTCCTGTCGGATCGCGCGCAAGGACTCGATCATCGCTTTGAGCGCGTTTTTTATCCGCCCCGAATGGGTTTGGAGCCGCTGAGTTGTCGTCACGAGTCCGTTGAACGGCGATGAGTCGATCACGTCGCCGCTCCGCATGAGAATCTTAAAACCCTGGCGCGCCATCATGCCGTTGAAGGGCGGGCTCAAAACCGCGCCTTCGACGAGACCCCTTTCGAGCGCCACCATATTCAAGGCCGTGCTTCCGGTCTGAATCCACGTGACCTTCTTGGAATCGGCGCCGCCCTTTTCGAGCATCATCACGCCGTTGAGATGACTCTCGGAGCCGATGCGCGACACCGATATCTTTTTTCCTTCGAGCGCCTTGGCATTGGGCAGCTTGCTCAAGAGAGAGAAAAGCGGGGCGCGGTAGACGACGCCCACGCCTTTCAACGGCATGCCTTTGCTGATGGCTTCGATGGCCGGTCCGATGCTGGTGATGAAGTCCAGGTCGCCGGAGGTAAGGCCGGCAAGCTGAAGGTTGCTGCGGATCTGGATAATCTCCATATCCAGCCCGTTCTTTTCGAAGAGCTGCTTGTCCTTGGCGTAATAGAAGGGCATCAAGACGACATTCTTCGTCGAGATGCCGAGCCGAACTTTTTCCAGCGACCAAGCCTGCCCCGATGAGAAGGCTACGATGCAGAAAAAAAGCACCTGTAGATAACGCCGGTTCAACATAACCGCCATAGAGTCTCCAATAGGGAGGGCGTCGCAGCTCACCCGATCGGCCACATATCGAGAACGACGTCGATGCGGTTCCCTTGAGGATCGAGAATATAATTCTCGGCGTGGCGTCCCGGCGCGCTTTCCCCCTTGTGAACCGGCGTGATCGCCTGTATAGGTTCGTGCGACGGAACGAGGAAGCCGAAGTGCCAGATGCCGCTCGGCTTATCGCTGATTGCATTGATCGCGATATGCATATAGCCATCGGTCATGTATACGCTGCTCTTGTTCCCGCGCGGGTTTCGCCGCACCACCTTCAAGCCGAAGGTTTTCTCGTAGAACGATGCGAGCTCGTCCGGATTATCCGATCTTATGGCGATGTGTCTCACCTGCATTTTGTCCGGCATACTCTTCTCCTTAATGAATGGGGAAATTCTACGTATCGAGAATGGCACGCCAATATGCTCTCTGGCAACCGTTGTCAAGGCGAATACTGGACAGCGGCCATCGGCTGGAGAGTTTTGAGAGATTTTGAAGCCGTCACGGACTGATGGGGTGAGGTCTTGTTCTTGATTTTCTTAGGATTGTCTAGAAACTGTCCCGAACAGATTCAGTTCGTGAATCCGTTTCAGTACATCGGGCTCGCCCGCAACGCGTGCGCGCCGTGACGGTGGATAGTTTGCCGCAATGAAATATTTAATCGCGTCTTTGGTCCTATCGGTTGTTTGCGCCTGGGGCGCGAACATTTTCGCCGCCGAAGCGAAGCCCGCCTGGCAGGCGCAATGGGAGAAAACGGTCGAGGCGGCGAAGAAAGAGGGCAAGCTTTCGCTGTATATGTTCGACGGCGAGGACATCCTCGCCACGGTGGCGCGGCTATTTCAGAAAAAGTATCCCGAGATCGATATCGTTACGACTCCGGGGCGCGGCAATACGCTCGCGCCGCGCATCATGGCGGAGCGGCGCGCGGGCAAGTATCTCGTCGATGTTTACATCGCCGGAGTGACGACGGCCTATGACGTATTTTATCGCGCCAAAATCCTGGACAGCGTGCGCGCGGCGCTGATCCTCCCCGAGGTCACCGACGAGTCCAAATGGTGGTCGGGCCAGCATCAGTACGTCGATCCGGAGAAGCGCTACATCTTCGTCTACGTCGGCAACGTCAACCAGTACATTTCCTACAATACCAAGCTGGTGCAGCCGGGCGAGATTCGCTCCTATTGGGATTTTCTCCAGCCGAAGTGGAAAGGCAGGATGCTTTCGCGCGATCCGAAGATCTCCGGCAGCCAGCGCATCGGCTTGCGCATGATTTACTACTCGCCGGAGCTCGGCGCCGAATTCATTCGCCGCCTGTACGGCGAGACGGACATCACCATAACGCAGGAGATGCGTCAGGCGACCGATTGGCTCGCCGCCGGCAAGTTCGCCATCTGTTTTTTCTGTTCGGAGATTCAGAAGGCGAAGATGCAGGGCGTGCCGGTGGACGAATTCGACTCGGCGCAATGGAAAGAAATGCGAGCCATTTCCACGGGCAACCAGGGCTCGGTGGTGCTGCTGACCCAGCAGCCTCACCCCAACGCCGCGCGCCTGTTCGTCAACTGGCTCTTGTCGCGCGAGGGCCAGATCGCGTTTCAGCGCATCGCCAACACGCCGACCAATTCCGAGGAGTCGCTGCGCAGCGATATTCCGAAAGACGTCGTGCGCAAGGAGCTCAGGCGCGTCGACGGCGTCAAGTATTTGTTCGCGGACAATCCGCGGTATATGGACATGGCGCCGATCCTCGACGTCGTCTCAAAGGCTCTGGCGCAGTCGCAGGGCGGGAAGTACGCGAAGTAAGGGGGCGGCGATGAAGCGAAAGATTGCGTCCGCTCTTTTCGGAGTATTCGCCTTCGCATCCTTTCACAACGCGCTCGCCGCCGACCTTCCGACGCTGCGCGTCGCGAGCGACGGGGGGCGCTTGAACCATCTCGCGCTGTTCATCACCCAGAAGCAGGGTTTCTTCGCCAAGCACGGCCTCGACGTGGAGCTGATCCAGAACGCTTCCGCGGGCGGCGACAGCAATTCGCGCGCGGCGCTGAAGGGCTACGAGGCTTCCATCGAGCGCGGCGGGCGCGCCGATATGGCGGTCGCCAACGGCGGATTCTTCATCAACGCCGTGCTCAACGGCTCGGAAGCGATCGCGGTCGGCGTCATGACCGCCAACCCGGTTTACCAGCTCATCGTCAGGCCGGAGATCAAGAGCTATGCCGATCTCAAGGGCAAGACGGTCACCATGACGGCGACATGGGACGGGGTCAGCCTGACGGGGCGCGCGCTGCTCGCGAAGCACGGCGTCGGCCCGAAAGATTTCACGTTCGAAGGCATCAGGATGTCGGATGCGCGCCTGGAATGCATGAACGAAGGGCGCTGCGCCGCGATCCTCGCAGGGCAGCCGTCCGACAAAGAAGCCATCGATCTCGGCCGCGGCTACCATAGTCTCGGGACGACGCTGGAGGCGGGTCCGGTCACCTTCTATATGGAGGTCGTGCGCCGGCAATGGGCGGAGGCAAATCGGGATATCCTGGTGCGCTATTTGCGCGCCAAGGGCGACGCCATGGCGTTCATCCACGATCCGAAAAACCGCGCCGCGCTTAAGCGCGCGATCGCGGAAGTCACGGGCTATCCGCCCGCGGTTGTCGATCGCGTGGCGGCGAGCTACAGCGATCCCGGCCGGCAGATTCTCCCGCGGAGAGGAGAGCTGGATCCCGCGAGCTTCAACAACCTCCTCCAATTCGCGAAGGACGCCGGCCTTTGGGACAAGCCGTGGCCGCCGGCGGAGAGATTCTACGACCTCAGCTACGCCAGGGCCGCGGGAATCCAGTAAGACATCAGTGCCCGCCTACAGCCTGTCGAAGACGAGGATTTCATCCTCATACCGCGTCTGGTTGCCGCTGCCCAGCGTTCCCGAGTGTTTGTTGGTGAGCGTTTTTCCATCCGCGGAGACGGTAATAAGCCCTTTGGAGCTGACGCGGCCCTCGGGGATGTATTCTTTCACGGTGCCGGCCGGCAGATTGTAGTAGAGCTGGCGCAAGGTCTCGTGCTGAAAGGTATTGCAGTCGATCCGCGTCCAGCGCATCTGACGCGGATCGCCGCCTTTGGTGGGGTATGGCTTCCCGTCGAACTCGACCGACCACATCTCCCACCGTCCCACCAGACGGGGGTCGCGGTCATTGATGAACACTTCCGTGATGCCGTTTTGGCCGAACGGAGCGATGATCATGATGCGCGGCTCGATGACGCCGTTGTTCCGTGTGATCGTGGATTTTTGAAGATTCAGCCGCCACGTCCCGATCAAAGGATTGCTGGCGCATTTGAGCTCCTCCGCAGCCGGCGCTGCGGTCGATACGAAGCCGATCAACAACATCGCGGCGACAGCGGCGCCGAAGAACCGAAAAATTCCTGAACTCATCTTTTCCTCCCTGGCCGTTGAACGAGACGCGTGATTGCAGGCGAGCTACTTCGCGATGCGCTTAATCTTGGTCTCTACCGCCTGCACGACTCGGCCGTATATTGAAACGCCCAGGAAGGAAGATCAAGCTAAAAAGCAGCCGAAAAGGGCTGTCTATGGCTGCTTCGCGTTGAACTCGCCCGGTCGCTACGATTCGAATTGGCCGTCATTGCAGAGACAGGACAACGGCAGGCGGACTTCGAAGCAGCTCCCGCGGCCGGGCTCGCTCTCGACCGAGATCGTGCCGCCCATCAGCGTAATCAGGCGCCGGCATATCGCAAGCCCCAAGCCCCAACCCCTTTGTGGATGGCCGGGATTGGTCAGCTGAACGGTTTCGTTGAAAATGCGTTGCAGATCCGCGGAGTCGATTCCGATTCCGGTATCGCTGACGCGCACGAAGACGCTCTGCTCCGCGACTAGGCCGGCGGTTACGGTGACGCCGCCGCGGTCGGTGAATTTGATGGCGTTCGTCACCAGATTTTCGACGATGCGAATCAGTTTCACGCGGTCGGTGCGGATCCTGATCGGCAGCTCCGGCGTCTTCACTTCGAGAAACAAGCGCTTGGACGCGGCTAACGTGCGCAGGCGGGCGCAGTTGTCCGCGACGACTTCGTCGAGACAAAACTCGCTCTCGTGGAGCACGGCCGTTCCGGAATCGAAGGAAGCTACGTCGAGAACTTCCGAGACGAAGTTGACGAGGAAGCGCGTCGAAGATTGAAGTTCCTCCGCCAGCGGCGAAATACCCTGGAAAGCGGCCGAAGCGCCGATGGCCCGCCGGATGGCTTCAGCGGCCAGGCTGATTGTCGTCACGGGGTTGCGGATGTCGTGCGACACAGAAGCGAGCAGCTGGGTTTTGCGTTTGCTCGTCTGCTCGGCCTCTTCGCGGCGCTGCCTCAGCTCCTCGTTTTGACGAGAAATCTCTTCTTCGTAGCGGAGTAATTCGCGGTTCGCCGCTTCGAGGTCCTGGTTTTTTGCCTCGATGGATCGGCGCTGCGCTTCGACGGCGTCGACGGCTAGCGTCCATAAATGAAGCAAGGCGGCGGTCAACACCAGTGCGAGCGCGGCAAGCACGCGGTCCAGGAAGAACGGCTCCTCCGCAGAAAAAACCCCCCGTGGAATCTGACGGGCATAGACGACGAATGTCGCGGCGAGCAATACGACTGTCAGGCCCCAAAGCAGGCGGCGGTTCCGTCCCAAGGCGGCAAGAACCAGAGGTAGGCCGTAGACAATGGCGACGTTCAGCTGAATCCAGGTCGCCCAGTCGATAAAGACCTCGAAAACCGCCAGCAGGACAGCACAGATGAGCGCCAGGCGCGCCGGCTCGGTCAACAGCGATTCAGGCCACCTATGTATCGGTTCCGTGTTGCTCCACATTTGTCGAGGTTGGAAGCCTGACCTATCAACGAATGGCGCGGCGTGTGATGAAAGTCAAAGTCAAAAAACGACTATCGGCTTTCCACTCTGAAAACAAGGCTGCGGATCTAATTTGGGGTCGGTTCTTGCCGCCCGATCGCATCGCGGGCCGCTCAGGACGAGAGGGGCCAAAATACGTCACGACGAAATAGGAAAATCGCGGCGGGGAACCCCCGGATTGCAGGCCGAATGTGGATTCCAGCGGAGGCTGGTTGATCAAGCTGGTAAAAAATCAGAACAGCTTTGCGCTGGAGTATCAAGACGCCGCCGGCGCCGTCCATAAAGAGGAGCATTCCAGCTCGGCGTTATTCAAGAATCTATCGGAAGAGTCCTTGCGGCAAATGAGGCAAGAGAAACCACTGGCCAAAGTCGCTTCCTGACTATCACGACCCGCAGTGATTTAGCGTCAGGTCTTGCAAGTAATACATTCCTCATTGGACATTTCCCCGCCGCTGCGCTAATCAGGCGCAATGTCCATCGACCTCCACATCTTTCTCAGCGATTCGCGCGTACCCGACCGCGCCACATGGCAGAAGGCGATCGAGGATCTCGGTTTCGCTACGATCCTCGACGCGAATTTCGATGTTCGGCACGACACCGGCTTTAGACCCGCGACGTACGAAGGGCAAGAGACGGGTTTTGAGTTTACTCTCGGCGCTGCTGCGGACGTGCTTCCCACTTATCCGCACGTGGCAGCGCGGGTCGGCGCACGCGACAAATGCGCGACGTTCATCTGGGGCGGCGAACTGACCGAAATGTGCGCGGCCCTTTCGGCCGCCGCCGCGCTCGCGAAGCTGGCAGACGGAATCTACTTCTACCCGGACGACGACATTATCTACACCGCCGACGAAGCGGTGGAGGCGGTCCGGCGCGACCTGAGCTCTATCTAGCCGTCGATCTCAATTGGACATTTGCCCGCCGCTGCGCTAATCAGGCGCCATGCCGGGCGACTTTAACTCCCGGCCGCTTACGCGACAGATGGCCCGCAATCTGGCGCTGTGGCTGATCCTGGTTCTCGTTTTCCTATGGGTCTTTTCGTTTCTTCGCTCCCGGCCGACCGAAGATCTAGCAACAAAGAAAAAAAAGGCTTTAGAGATCGGCGCGGATTACATCAAGACGCATTACGGTTTCGATATCCGAGACAGAAAACTCTTGCTCATCGATAAAGGCGCTACATGGGACATGACATACGAAGTGCCGAAGGACAGAATCGGCGGAGCGGCCGGCGTAACCATCGATAAGCAGACGCTGAGAATTCTGGGATCTTATTTCACGCAGTGACAGGCGCCATGCCGGAGCTTCTAACCCGCCGCGCGCGTTATGATTAATTTACTATTCGCTGCCGTTGTAGCAGCGGCGTTTTTATCTATTGGCTTTGCGTGCGTCTTTTGGCCTGAAAGGGTCTGGCAATTTTATTTGGACGCATCGAACGACAGCCCATTTTTATTTTTCATGAAATCACGGATATATCTTTGGTATCTTCGTTTTATCGGGCTCATAGCAATTCTTGCTTGCACAGCAGTTCTTATACTTCTTTCTCAGGCGGAACTACCTCAGCCGACGCCCTAGGTATGTCTCTCATCGCCGCCGTTGACATTTTCCTAATCGATTGACTACTCTCCTCCCGCGCGCACCTTCCCCCGCTCGTCCGTGCGCGCGAAAGGAGAGGCGCCATGCATCTGGCCGTCAAAACGCTCTTCGTGCTGGCTGTCGGGCTCGGGTTCTGCGGCGTCGGTGCCGGGGCGGAAGAAAGCGCCGCGCTCCCGAAGGGCGGTGTGTGGAGTCTCGCCGGCGCGATGCCCGAGGCGCGCCAGGAGGCCGGCGTCGCCGCGCTCGGGAATATGATTTACATCGTGAGCGGCTACGGCTCCGACCAGGTGCCGAGCGTCCTCGTGCAGGTGTACGACCCGGCGGCGAATAAGTGGAGGCAGGCCGCGCCGATTCCCCGGGCGATGCATCACCACGGCGTGGCGGCGGTCGACGGCAAACTCTACGTCGTCGGCGGCTTCACCGGCGTCTTCGCCAAGCGCGACCCGATCGCTTCGGTCTGGCGCTACGATCCCGCCGCCGACCGCTGGGAGAAGCGCGCGCCGCTGCCGGCGCCGCGCGGCGCGCTCGCGGTCGCGGTGCTCGACGGGAAAATCTATGCGCTCGGCGGGGAGCATTGGAGCGCGGCAAAGCCCGGCGCATACGAGCCGGTGTCCGACGCCGCGGTCTACGATCCCAAGACCGACGCGTGGGAGATCCTGCCGCCGCTCCGCTACCGGCGCGATCATCTCTTCGCCGGCGCGATCGGCGGGCGGATATACGCCCTCGGCGGGCGCGACCGGCCCAACTATGCGATTAAAAATGTCGAAGCGTACGATCCCGCGGCGCGCGCGTGGAGCGAGCGGGCGCCGATGCCGACCGGCCGCTCCGGCGGCGCGGCGGCCGTCATAAATAATCGGCTCTACGTCTTCGGCGGCGAAGGCAACCCCGACAATACGTCGCTCGGTACCTTCAACCAGGTCGAATTTTACGATGCAGCGCATGACGCCTGGACGCGCCTCGCGCCGATGCCGCTGCCGCGCCACGCCGTCGGCGCCGCGGTGGTAGGCAAGCGGATTTACCTTCCCGGGGGCAGCATCGTGCAGGGCGGGCGCGCGCCGGGCACGACGCCGATCGTGGACGCCTTCGAGCCGAATTGATAGGAAAAAGAATTATGGCAACTCCGGTCAAGATCGTCGCGATCCTTGCCGCCAAGCCCGGCAAGGCCGGGGAGCTTAGAGCGCTGCTCGACGGCATGGTGATCGCGAGCCGGGCCGAGCCGGGGAACCTGCAGTACGACCTCTGGCGCGACCACGCCGACGCGGGGCGTTTCGTGCTCATGGAGCTCTATGCCGACGAGGCGGCGGTGGCAGCGCACCGCGCGTCGCCGCATTTCAATAATTATCTTGCGCAAATCAACGACCTCGCGGAGCGCACGGCAATGACGCTGGATGCCATTGACGTCGCCTGAGGACGTATGCAATCCGCCTCTGCAAAAATCGACGCGAGAATCGCGGAGCTCGGGGACTGGCGCGGGGAGACGCTCGCGCGGGTGCGCGCGATCGTGCATGAGGCGCACCCGGAAATCGTGGAAGAGTGGAAATGGGCGAAAGCGACGAGTCCCGGCACGCCGGTTTGGTCGCGCGGCGGCATCGTCTGCACGGGCGAGACGTACAAGAGCGTCGTCAAGCTGACATTCGCGAAGGGGGCTCAGTTGAAGGACGCCGCGGGGCTGTTCAACGCGAGTCTCGAAGGGAACGTCCGGCGCGCAATCGACATCCATGAAGGCGAGGAGATCGACGCGGCGGCGCTGAACGAGCTCGTCCGCGCCGCGGTCGCGCTCAATCTCGCAGGCAAGCAGAAGCCGAAGCCCCGCCGCGCGCGCAAGCGCGCGGGCTAGCTTCGCTTACTTCCGCTCCTCCGACAGCCGGAGCTCCGCTAAAAGCTCCTTCGCCTTCGCCTCATCGACCGGCTCGACTTTAAATGGCGCCTTTTGCGCCGAGATCGCCGCGGCGGCGACGCCGCCGACGATCCCGCCGAAGACCGCCAATCCCATGGACTGCCAGTACTCGTCGCGCCACGAAACGAGGAGATAGCGCTTCTCGCCGGCGACGAGGACGACATCGATCGCGAAGAGCGGCTTTTTATCTTTCCAGGCGACCGCGATTTGTCGCGCGCCGGGCGCCTCGTCGACGACGGCGAACCCGCCGCGCTCGACTTTACCGGCGCGCGCTCCGTCGATATAAATATCGGTGAACCCCCCTTCGGAGTGGCTGTCGCCCTCGCGCATAAAGATGAGCCGCGCTCGATCCGCGGGCGCCGATTCCGTCGCGAAGCGCGTTTCCATAAAACGCGCGCCAGATGCGCCGCAGCCGCAGACGAAAGTCAAAACAATCGTAACAGCGGTAAGCCTCTTCAACGAATATCGAGAAAGCATTTCATAAACGTTAATCCGGCATTCCCGCCGTGACGGTGATCTCGACGAGCAGCTCGGGCGCGTTGAGCATCACCTCGACGGTGGTGCGCGCGGGCTTGTTCGTGGCAAAGTATTTGCCGTACTCCTCGTTGTAGGCCGCGAGGTCCTCGCGCCGGGTGAGGTGCGTCAAGACGGTGAGCACGTTGTCAAGCGACGTGCCGGCGGCGGCGAGAATCGTCTTGACGCGCTCGAGCGCGAAGCGCGTCTGCTCGCGCACGTCCTTGCCGACCTCGCCGGTGGCCGGGTGGCGGCCGGTCTGCCCGGCGACGAAGACCAGATCGCCGAAGCGGACGGCGGCGGAGAGATTGGGGTTGGCGGCGGCGAGCTTTACCTGGATGATTTCTTTTTTGGCCATGCAGTCGAAATACCTTCGCGCCGCTGTGTTGTCAAACATGGATGGATATTTCCGCCGCGCTCGCCGGCGGCTTTTTTCTGTTGTCGCGGCGGGCGATCCGTGCTATAGAAACGGCGTTTCGTAAAAATTTAATACGTTTTCGAATTGCTTCGGTGGCATCGATTGTCATCGAATGTCATATCCTGACTGTATTTGACCTGTACGCTCCTGCGCGACGGCCGGAATGTAGGGCTGGAGGGCAATATGATCGTAGTAGCCAGGGATGCGAAGAAGGCGAGCGCTCGCGAGATTGCGCTCGCGTTCGTTTTGGTTCTCGCGGTCGCGTTTATGAATCTTCATACGGAAATATTCGAGGAGTACCGCTGGAATCGAGAGATCGAGAGCGAATGGGCCTCGGTGGGGTGGGAGACTCTCGCGCGCCGGCCCGCCTCGACCTTTGTGTTTCCCTGGACGATGATATGGAAGCCCGCCGGGATGGTGATCATGGCGCATCCCGTGCTGACGAAGAAGCTCTACAAAGTCGACGGCAGCGGCCGCTATTTGATTTCGGCGATCGTCGCGCGCTTTTCCCGCAGCGGCGGCCGACTCGAGAAGTCGCAGCGCGCGGAGTTCATCAATTGCAGGACTGGAACCTATGCCACCGTGGGCGACCTGAAAGAGCGGACGCGCTTCGACGTGCTGAACGCGAACGGGGCGCCGCTGCCCGGCCGCTGGCACGCGGCGCCCGCGGAACTGCTCGCCTATTTTTGCAAGACGAAGTAGTCGTAAACTTATCGCGACCCTGACGATAACCAGCACGGCGATCGTTCTCCGCTTCCACTTGCCCGCTGTGCCGACGCTCGCGTAGAATGCCGGCGCGCCGCCCCGCGGCGATTTTCCATGACCTCGTCCCTCGATCTCACCGTCGTATTCGCCTGGATCGCCATCACGCTCGGAGCGGGAATCCTCGCCGGGCTGCGCTCCAACATCGACGCCTACTGGATCAACCGCCGCGCGACCGGCACGCTGCGCCTGCTGTTCACCGTCGTATCGACGCAGGTCGGCGCGGGCGCGATCCTGGGCGTCGCCTCGGCGACTTTTTCGAGCGGCACCGGCTTCGGCCTGGTCGCACTGGTCTCCACGGTGACGGGCTTCGCCGCGCTGTCGTACATCGCGCCGGCGCTCAAGCGCTTCGGCGATCACTACCGCGCGATCACGCTGCCGGAGATTTTTCGCGTGCGCTACGGCCGGTCGGTCCAGGTGGCGGCCTCGCTCGTGATCCTCTTCACCTACATCTCGATCCTGGCGGTCCAGTTTCTCGGCGCATCGTACCTCGTCACGCTGGGCACCGGCTGGGCGGTCAAGTTCACGATCCTGTTCGCTGCGGCGAGCGGGATTGTCTACAGCGCGTTCGCGGGCATCAAAGGCGACATCGTGACCGACACGCTGCATTTCTGGGCCAAGGCCGTGGTTTTCCTACTGCTGCTTTTTCCCATCCTGATGCTGCGCCATCCGCCGGCGGAGTGGAGCGGCGCTGTTCCCGAGGCGATCTGGTCGCCGCTCACGTTCGGCGGCTGGCCGTTCCTGATTGTCGGACTGCTGCTCGGCTTCATCATCCCGCTGCTGTCGCCCGAGCTCTGGATAAAAATCTACGCGGGCCGCACGGCGCCCGAGGCGCGGCGCGTGATGCTGCTCGCCGGCCTGCTGGCCGTGCCGTTCTACGCCTTCGCCATCTTCACCGGCGTGCTCGGCTACGCGCTCTACAGCGGGCAAATCAAATCCGACGTGCTGGTGATCCAGCTGATCACCGATACGCTGCCGCCCGGGCTGCTCGGCCTCGGCCTCGCGGCGATCTACTCCGACGTCATCTCGACGGCAAACACGATCACCGTGGTGATTGCGGGAACGATATTCCGCGACCTTTTGCGCATGGACCCGACCGCGCTGTCGAATCTCAAAGTCAGCCGCGCGCTCACCGCGCTGGTGGGGATTGCGGGCGCGCTCATGGCGATCGCGTCCGCCGACCTAGTGCAGCTCATGCTGAACGCTTATTACATGATCATCGTCGTCGGGCCCGCGCTCGTGGGTGTCGCGCTGTGGCGCCGCGCCACGGCGAAAGGCGCGCTCGCCGCGATCGTCCTCGGCGCGCTGACGACGATCGCCTTCCTGTTCATTTCGCCGAAGGAAGCTTTCCTGCCCGGCCTGCTCGTGTGCGCGGTCGCCTTCGTCGCCGTCTCGCTCGCGACCGATCATTCGCCCGGCGAGGTCACGGATCCCGCGGTCATCTTTCCAAAATAAAAACGGCGCCGCCTCGGGCGCATAAACTACGAAATCGAGCAATTTACCCTAAATCTCACTTCGCAGGGACTTTTGGAGCTGCGCGCGCTTTTCCGATTCGCCTCCCTATGCTGGAGAGGCTAGGGGAGATGAATCTTTTCCGCGATCCAGCGCCGCTTCTCCTCGGGCGGGGGCGGCGTCCACTGATAGAGCCACGTCTCGGTGAGCGCTCGGCTGCCGAGGCGGAGATAAAGCCGCAGGTCGATCGGCTCGGCGCTCTCATCGGTCGGCCGGATGTCGAACTTCGCGCGCCATCCTTTGATCTCTTCCTGAGGCTGCGCGGAGACGATCTCGACCGCGCCGCGCGAGGCGCTGATCGCCGCGGCGACGCCGGACTTCGCGCCCAACCCGGCGAGCTCGCCGCCGGAAAAATCGACGGCGAATCGCCACGAGAAGTACTCGCGCCTCCGGCCGACGACCCCGCCGATGCCGTCGCGCGTCGCGACGACGCGCCCGGCATCGCTCTCGAACGGCGCGCGCGCTCCCCAGTGCATGCGGTAAGAAAACAACATCTCGTCACCCGGCTGCGGTGGCGCCGCTGGGTTCCAGAACGCTGCGATGTTGTCGGTCGTCTCGTCGGCGGTCGGGAACTCGAGCAGCAGCACCGCGCCTTTGCCCCAGCCGCGGCCGCCGATCGTTTTCGGCTCGATCCACACGCTCGGGCGGCGGTCGTAGTAAGCACCGTCGTCCTGGTAATGGTCGAAGTCGCGGTCGCGCTGGATGAGGCCGAAGCCGCGCGGGTTGTCGTCGAAGAAGGAGTTGACGCGCGCGCCCCGCGGATTGAGGAGCGGCCGCCAGATGCGCTCGCCGCGCCCGGTCCAGAGCGCGAGCCCGTCGGAGTCGTGGATCTCCGGGCGCCAATCATCCGCCACGCGCCGGTCGTTCTCCCCGCTGAGAAACATGCTGCTGAGCGGCGCGACGCCGAGCCGCTCGATCGGCTTCCGCGGATAGAGCGCGGCGTCGACGTCCATCGTCAGCGTCGCGCCCGGCGCAATCTCGAAGCGATACGCGCCGGCGACGCTCGGCGAATCGAGCAGGGCATACGCCGTCAGGCGCTGCGCCGATTTAACGGGTCGCGTGAGCCAGAACGCTTCGAAGACGGGAAATTCCTCGGGGCGCTGGAGTCCGGTGTCGACCGCGAGCCCGCGCGCGGAGATGCCGTACTGCTTTTCGCCCCCGACCGCGCGGAAATAGCTCGCGCCGAGAAACGCGACGACGTCGCGCTGCCAATCGGTATGAAAAAAAATCCGGAAGCCGGCGAAGCCGAGCCCTTTGGGCAGCGCGTCGAAGCCCGCCGCGCGGAAATCGAACATCGCCGGATCGAAGTCGACCCGCCGCGCCTTGCCGTCGGCCAGCTCGTAGATCTCGACCGGCTCCTTGTAGCCGCGCCCGGGTGGAAAGTAGCGCGCCTGGAAGCCGCGTCCTTCGTCCGCCCAGAGCGCGCGCTCGGGACGAAAGCGGATTTTTTGAAAGCGGTCCCAGCTCATCTCGGCGAGCGGCGGCGTGAGCATGTTGCGCGGCGGCCGGTAGGCGGCGGCCGCCCGCGCGCGCGCCTTGCCTTTGAGGCTCGCGAAAAATTCCGCCGGCTCGACGGAGTTTTCCGCGGCGAATAATTTCGGCGGCAAGAAAGGTGAGAAAAAAAACAGCGAAGCGTATTTGAGGACCGTACGGCGATGCATCGTCTTTCCGTCGCGCTGCTAAATTGAATAGCTCCCGGCGGACGTGACCGCCAGTAGCTATCTTGACACGTGTCGTGCCGGTGCTATTCGTCCCGTGACTATCTAAAGGAGGCATTACGATGAAGAAAATCTTTTTGCGGGCTTTAAGGCCGCTTATTATCGTCGCCGTGTTTGGGCTGGGTTACGTTTGCGGCACGCTCAACCAGCAGCCGGCCGAAGCGCAGTTCGGCGGGCTTTTGGACAAGGGCGGCGGCGTGTTCGGCCAAGCGAAGGAGTTCGGCTCGGCGATCGTCGAGATGCAGGATCACGTGAGCGGTCTGCAGAAAAATCTCGACACCTTCAAGAAGGTGCAGTCGGCGCTGACCGGGAAATAAGCGCCGGGAAATTTCGGGCGGCGATCAGGAGCCGGGCGTGCGGGCGTCGGCGCGGCTGTAGTGTTTTTGCAGCGAGTCGATGAAAGCGAGGGTGGCGCTGACGAGGCCCGCCTCGTCTCTTTTTAGCACCAGCACGACCTGGCCGTCGGTCCATTTGCTCACGTCTTGCGCGCTGGCGACAGCTTCGCCGTATTTCGCCCTGGCCGCGGCGAGCAGGCTTTCCCATATCTCGGCGCCTCTGTTGCGATAGCTCGTCGTGATCGCCGCGAGCCGACCGTCCATGTAGACGCCCAGCACGCGCGCCGCGCCCTTGGGCAGGTAGCGCGGCAGCAGCGCCAGCAGCTCGGCGCCGGAGGCGGCTTTGCCGACCTCGACCGCTCGCCCCGACGAGCGCAGCGCGGCGATCGCCTCGCGAGCGTTAGGCCGTTCTCGGTTCTATTGATCCGCAGCGAAGAGAGGCGAAGCGGCGGCGCGATCCGCGACGCGGAGTCCGCGCCCGCTTCCTGCATGGCGCGGTTCTCGTCGTCGCCCTGGATCGTCGCCGCGCCCACCAGCGTTTTCAGCATAAACCCCAGGAAGAAAAGCAGGAACGCGACGATGATGAAAGCGGTCGTCGAGTGCATCGCTCTCGGCATGGCATTTCCCTCCATGGCCCCGTGTAAAGGAGCAACGCATGTGCCAGGGGCAAAATAGCTTGCCGATTCGGCGCCTAGGCCCGTCCGCTTTTAACGCGATTTGTAACCGGTGCGGTTTTACGTGACAGCCGTGCGATCGCGGAAATTCGCGATTTTATGCCCGCGCGCCGCCGAGTGTTGGAAAGTGCACTTCCTTCCCAAATTTCCGTTGCACGAAATGTCATAGCGGAAAAGTCTACGGGGCGGCGGACGCGCAGGAGAAGTTCGTGAAGGATTTCGTAGCCGCGTGGAGCAAGGTGAATGAACCTGGATCGCTTCGACCTCGCCGAGTTTGACGGCGAGGGCGGAGGCGGCGTTTCAGAATATGTCGGCTGTGCAACTTGGCGTGGGCACATTAAAAATGCCGGACGCGAGTCGGCCTTTTCGATGCGCAAAACTATTTATACTATTGACACGCGCTCGCCGCGTACCGTATGAAGCTCGGCCATGCGGCGCGCGCGAAAAGTATTTCTCCGCGGAGTTTCTGCGGCATTCGTTCTATGGCTTTCCGCCGTCGCCGCGGGTTGCGCCCCGGCGCTGCTCGCGCCCGCGGCATCGGAAAGTGCGCTCGTCATCGGCAGGGTTGTCATCAATTATCGGCGCGCGACGTCTTGAGGTGTTGCGCCTCCGGGAGTCATCAAGGCGGGCATTCTGGTCGAGTTCTTCGGCCAAGGCAAGGTGATCGTGCGCGTCTCGACCGACGAAGAGGGCTACTTCTTTCTCCCGAATATCCCATCCGGCATCTACGATCTCGCTCAAGTGAGCTTCGGCAACATTGCCATGAGCGGGAGAGGCTCCTATATGTCGACAGTCGAACGATACGCGATTCCGACCGGAACGCTCGCGTTCAGCCCGTCGCCAGGAAAAGTCGGATACGTCGGCGGCATCATCGTTGACGTCGATGAGAGGGGATTCGGCACCGCCAGCCAGGCCCCGGACGAGGCCGGCGCCAGAGATTATTTTTTTCGTAATTGGGCCAAGTCTCCCTGGGCGGCGCGAGAGTTGATATCGCTGCGGTCGCGCCCGACGGCACGTCCGATGTCTCATTTATAACGTGGAAATGCGTGCGGTTCTTTACGCGCGCAGCAAGGCCGCCGTGGCTTTCCCGGCGCGTCGGTAAGGCACGCGGTGCGCCGGCCGCGGCAACTCTGCGGCGGGAAGCGCGGGGAGATTCGGCGCGGGCTTGCGGAGCGATTTACGAACTCGGTCGGGGTCCAATCCCAAAACTTCGCAGACATTGCAAAACGAGAACGTGGCGTTTTTGTCGTTGCTGAAAAGCCACGTCTCCTCTTCGACGAAGCGGCGTCCGCGAACGACGAGGAGTTTTCGGTAGCTCTTTACTGCGTCGTCGAGCACCGCGGCGAAAAGCCGTTTTTCCGGCTGGATGTCGCCGCTCTTCGCGAATGTCTCCCAATACTGCACGGATAACGAAGCGTCCTCTTTAAAGAAACCCGTATGTTCCATCGCTTCTCCTTATCGGCGGCGGGAGAATACGTTGGACTTCGGCAGATTTGTATCCGGGATAACCCTGAAAATGGGCCGGGAAATACCTGATGCTCAGATCCCGGTTCACGAGACAGAGGAGGAATGTGGGCGCTGTCTTTGGCCGCTCGAAGTTAATAACGCCACGTAGCGCCCGGCGCGGCCGTCGCGCGTGATCTCCTGGTGCCGCTGCCGGGCGGGCGTTTTTCTTAAGTTTTTCGCGGACCATGACAACGGTGCCCTATGCGCCTGCCTGCTTTTCCTTCCGGTTTTCACCCGTATTGAACCTACCGCACCCCCCTTGCGACAATTCTTCGTATGGATATTTACGGCAACTTTCGAGGTGAAGCTGACGGCGCTACGCGTGACGGCGCGGTTTCAGAATTGATCAAGGACTTCAAGAGATTGCGCCAGCCTCATATTGATTCAAATCCGATTTTTATGCGGCTCGCTCGCGGCGAGATTACGCGCTTCCATTACCTCGCTTATCTGCGAGAGACGTATCACCTGGTGATCCATACGCCGAAGTATCTGAGGATCGCCGCCGACCGGGTCGTGGCGACCGACCCGCGGCTCGCCGCGTACTTTCGTAACTTCGCCGACGAAGAGACCGGACACGAGCTCTTATGCGTTCGCGACATAAACGCCCTAGGAGAGGACCGGCGGCGCGTCCTGTCCGGCGCGCCGAATCCCGGCGCGTGGGGCATGATTACGCAGTGTTATTTCTGGGCGAGCCAGGGCAATCCCGTCGCGCTTTTGGGTGAGGCCTTCGCGACCGAGGAGCTGGGCGCGAGCAATGGCGCGGACGTAGCGAAGCTGCTCGTTGCGGATTACGGCATCCCGCGCGGCGCGACCAATTTCCTGCGCGTTCACGGAAGCGTGGACGTGGAGCACGTTCATGCGGCGGCGCGCGCCATCGCGTTGCACGCGGGCGGCCGCGCGCAAATGGCCGAGATCGTGCAGGCCGTAAAAATGACCTACCGATACTATAGCCAGCTGTTCACGGACGTTTTGGAGTTGGGCGACCGCTGGACCAAGGACATGTCCGCCGCTGCTTAAATCTTTTGTCCCATACACCTACATCTAAATATCCACTCGTGCGTCGATTATGAGGCCGAGAGTTTTCTCCCGGCCTTTTTTAATGCCACCGCGCAGCGCCCGTGCATTCCGGTTGGATTTCCTCGCCCCTATTTGGCTATGATCGATACAACATGACTGCCGATGAATGGAAGAACTGGCTGGCTAAGACCGTGCGCGAGGTGATGGCGGCGCCGGAATTCGACCGCTATTTCGCCGTGAAGCTCAGCCGCCCGCGCGCCGCGATGATGCTCACCCAGCACGGGCTCTTCAGCCGCCACCGCCGCGATTGCTGGGCGTATCTGTCGGCGAACTGTCCCGAGCTGTCGATCAAGCAGAAGATCCTCCGCCACGAGTACGAGGAGGTAATCAAAGACGACTACACCGACCGCGGCCACCTCGAGCTCGTAATCCGTCAGGCGGAAGCGATCGGCATGACGCCGGAAGAGGTGAACGCGGTCGAGCCGCTGCCGATCACGCGCGCCTGCCTCTACGCCTGGGCGTGGATGACGCGCGAAAAGAATTGGGTGGAAGGCATGGCGGCTCTCACCGTCACAGAGTGGTCGAACGATGACCGGCTGCTGGCCGATCTGGGCGGCGGCCACGCGACGCGGAGCGCGCGGCGCTGGATGGAGGACCTCGGACTGACCTGGAAGCAGATGCCGAACTATAAAGTTCACAGCCAGGCCGACGAGGAGCACGGCCGGATGTTTCTCGCCGACCTCGAGAATTTTGCAACGGGCGAGCGCGAGGCCCGGGCGATGCAGGCGGTGCGCGAGTCGCTCGATCTTTTCAGGATCTTCCGCGGCGGCGTCGCCGAGGCGATGGAAAAGATTCCGCTCTAGGGCTTCGCGCCGGCGAGGAAACTGCGCGTGATCGCGACATGGAAAGCGACGCGCCGTAGCGCGAACAATTGCGAGTCTTCTATAAAAAGGGCGAGCGCCGGGATGACCCCCGGCGCTCGCCCCGCCCATGACGAAGCTTGAAGCTCCCGTTACTGCGTTAAGTCCCTGAAGCGGGAGTATGCGTCAACGAGAAAACGACCTTCGCGTCCGCAGCAGCGGAGCTGCTTGCGGCTTCGACGGTCACCAGCTCGCCCGCAACTGTCACATCGCTATTGACGTTGTCCGCGCACGATGTCGCCGCGTCCGAGATCGTGCAGGTGATCGCGGTCGGGTTGCCGTTGACCAGTACCGTGAACACGATTGACTCACCCAATCCCGGAGTCGTACCGATCGATACAAGCAGATTGGCTAACGTTCCGTCCGGAACCGGAGCACCCAGAGGCTCTAGGCCCGACCCCTCAATGCCGAAGCCGTTGCCGGGAGCCATGACGATCACTGTGGCGTTCGTCAAGAGATCGCCGGCCGTACCGCCAGTCATGAGAGACGAGGTATTCGGTCCGGTCGGACCAGTGGCGCCGGTCGCACCCGTCGCGCCCGTAGGACCAGCCGGCCCGGTAAGGCCGGTATCGCCCGTCGGTCCCGTCGGACCAATCACGCCCGTAGCACCGGTCGCGCCCGTCGGACCTTGTGGCCCCGTTGCGCCGGTTGGACCCGTCGCCCCGGTCGGTCCAATAGGCCCGGTATCACCCGTCGCGCCAGTAGGACCGGCAGGCCCGGTCGCGCCCGTCGCACCCGTCGGACCCGTCACGCCGGTCGGACCCGTAGGGCCCGGATCGCCGGTAGCACCAGTCGGACCGGCAGGTCCGGTTGCGCCCGTATTACCGGTCGCGCCTGTCGCACCCGTCGGACCTTGCGCGCCAGTGGCGCCGGTCGGTCCAGCAGGGCCGGTAGCGCCGGTTGCGCCGGTCGCACCCGTCGGGCCGCTCGGACCCTGGGGTCCCGTCGGTCCCGCAATGGAGACCGGCGTCTCATTGTTTTTACAATTTGTCGTCTCGTCATCGATAACCCTGAAGACGCCGCTCTTGTCGTTTCTACATCCGATGACAGTCACTGCGTTGGCCGGCGCCGCCGAGTAGAGCAGCCCCGCCAAGGCAGCGAGAGTCAACACCAACAAATTTTTCACTCCAACCCTCCTTGGTTAGTCGGCGATCGCGCCTACAGTTGAGAGATTCGACGCGCTTCCGGAGCAAGCGTCATTCCAAAAGTTGTCCGCCACGGTCAGCGCGGCGGAAGGGAGCCGGAGGGTATGAAAGGGAATACTTGTGTCGCCGCGCCGTGACAAACTACGGCACTGTTCGGGGCTTTCAAACGTGAAAAGGAAATCGGCGGAACGGGTCGCCGGCGGTTGTAAAAAGAGAAACGGCTGGTTGCCGGAAGACGTTACCTATAAAGAAGTTTAGTTGAACATAATTGAACGATTGCTCATCTTTGCCTATGTAACTTATAGACCCTAAGGGAAATATAGAAGGTAGCGATAGGCGAGCTTTTGATTATCAGCCGTCGCGGGTGCGATTCGAGCGCCCGAGATCGGTCTCACTATGGACATCTTCCCGTTATCGCGCTAGAGCTTCCTTGAAATCGCCGGCTTCGCATCTTCAGGAGGGAGTCATGGGACTTCCGTGGAGATTCTGGTCGTTAGGCGCGTTGTTGTTTTGCACCGCCGCTTTTTCACCGACATGACATTCAGATTCTCGCCAGTACGGCCGACTTCAAGACGCGCTTCGAATTTCCTTATATATGCGCGACGCCGACGAAGCCTTTTCTTGCGCGCCGACGACGGCATCGTCCGCGAGCTCGATCACAGCGGATTCATCGACAAGATCTATTCGCAGTGATAAAGGAGCGTTCATGAAGGATGGATTTAAGGTCTTCGACAGCGATCTCCACGTAATGGAGCCACCCGACCTCTGGGAGCGTTACATAACGCCGGAGTTCAAAGCGGTTGCGCCGCGTGGCCGGACGTCCGACAACGTGCGCGATCTCGGCATCATTTTTCCGGACGGCGACCCTAACGGCAGGCGGACCAGCGGCGTGCCGCACCGCGGCCGCAATTACGAGAAGAACCAGATTCTCTATAAGGACGATGCGCGGCGCGGCTGGGGGCCGGAAGTGCAACTCGATGCGATGGACAACGAAGGCATCGACGTCGCCGTGCTTTTTCCCAGCCGTGGCTTGAGCGTGCTGACCAATCCCGAGCGCGAGCCTCGCTTCGCGGCGGCGATCGCGCGGGCGTACAACGATTGGATGGCGGATTTCTGCAAAGTCGATGCCGCGCGTCTCATCGGCGCGGGGATGCTCTCGGTCTTCGACATTCAAGATGCCGTCGACGAGAGCCGCCGCTGTGTCGAAGAGCTGGGGTTTCGCGCCGTCTTCCTGCGCTCCAACATCGTCAACGGCAAAACCTGGCACGATCCGTATTACGATCCGCTGTGGAGCACGCTCGCAACGCTCGATATTCCCGTCGGCTTTCACGAAGCGACAGGCTCGCGCGCGCGCCAGACCGGAGACTGGTTCGAGCCGAACTTCGGCATCCGTCGTGTCTACGCGCAGCCGTTCGAGCAGATGCTGGGCCTCGGCAGCTTCATCGGCGGCGGCGTGCTCGCCCGCCACCCGAAGCTCAAGGTCGCGTTCTTGGAAGCGAACTGCTCCTGGGTACCGTGGCTCCTGTGGCGCTTCGACGAGGGCTGGGAGCGCGAGGGCGATGTTTTCATGCCCGAGCTGACCATGGCGCCGAGCGAATACTTCAAGCGCCAGTGCTGGGTCGCGGTCGAGCCCGACGAAGCGCCGGCGCGCCATATGATCGCAGAGATGGGCAGCGAGCGAATCGTCTTCTCGACCGATTACCCGCACGGCGACTCGCGCTATCCGCGCGCGGTAGAATGTTTCCTCAAGCTGCCGCTCGCCGACGAGGACAAGCGCAAAATTCTCTGGGACAATTGCGCGGCGTTTTACGGAATGGAAGAAAGCGGAGGCGCTGCAACGAAAGGAGCCGATCATGGAAGCCATCATGGAAGTAAAGAAGCAAAACGCGCTTGAGCGCTTCGTCGAGAAAACGCGCGCGCTGTTCGCGCGCGAGAGCGATCCGGAAAAGCGTTGGACGCAGCTCGCGCCGGCGCTCGCCGAGCTGCTCGCCGATCCCGAAGTGAAGGCGGCTTCGAAACATTGGCCCGACTGCGTCCCGAGAGACGGCCGCGCCGAGAATCTGCTTTTCTACGAAGACCCGGACTTCGGCTTCGCGGTCAACGGGCTCACCAAGGGCGAGGCCCGGCAGGGAAACGGCGGACGCGCGCGCATCCACGACCACGCTCACATCTATACGCTCTACGGCGTGCTCGACGGGCACGAGCGCGTCGAGCGCTACGATCGCCTCGACGACCGCAGCAAGCCCGACTACGCTGTGATCAAAAAGGCGAGCGACGTGCTCGTCGGCCCCGGCGAGATCGATCTCGTCCGCCCGTACGAGATTCACACGGAGGTCACCGTCGGCGAGCGCACGGTCGCGATCATCATCCGCAGCCAGAAGGGCGGCGGCTTCAATCAGGGAAGATACAATCCGGAGAAAAACGAGTACTACGAGAGCCTCGGCCCGCGCCAGACGCCGGTGGAGATGTTCGGCAATAGATAAGTCCAGCCGCGCAGCGGCGGGGCGAAGCGTCATGAGAGGAAATTTATGTTTTCTTTGCCTCGCAGTGTTGCTTCAAGTGTCGGGCTGCAGCACCGCGAGCACTTCGCCGGCGGACTTTGCCGACGTGACTATCTTTTATGTGCCGTTCGGAGCCGAAGTTTCCTCGCCGATTACCATCGATACAATCGAAACCTATAAAGGCACCTGCCGCTTCACGCTCCTTTTCCGCGGCAAAGAGGCCGAAGGCTTGCGCCGAACGCTGCGCACGGCGACAAGGGGAAGCTTCGATAAAAACCAGGTCCGCTTCAAAGCCCTCCGGCTTCTCGATGAGGAGGTATTCATCGATAAGAAAGGAGGCGTTCTTTTCGGCAGCGGCGGAAGGGAGAGGCAGTTGTTGGACACCGGCCTCCGGTCGGTAGAAAAGCTGATCGGCTCCATCGCGAAAAAACGCTGCCAATCGGTGAAAACCCTCGACAGTCAGGCGAATCCGTCGCCTTAGCGAAAACAATCGTATTTACCTTCGTCGATTTTGTCTCCACCTCAATTTGCAGGATAAACCCCACTTCGCTGCAACGCAGTAAAGTAGCAGAATTGTTCCAGCGGATTTGTCTCCCGGACATACGTCATGGGTACTTGTCGAAATCGGCGGCATTCTCGACACGCGTTTCGCCGCCGCTCGTATGCCTTCGTCGCTATCGCCGTCCTTGCCGTTTTCGGATGCCGCAAGCCGCAGCAGACGGCCGCCGTCACGCCGCCGCCGACGCAGCAGCAGTCACCGATAAAGCGGGAAATGCCGGTCCGGCAAACTTCCTATGCCGACATCGTCGACCGGGTTAGCCCGGCGGTTGTGACGGTTCATGCGCAGCGGCGCGTGCGCGCACCGCAGCAATTTCCTTTCTTCAACGATCCTTTGCTGCGCCAATTCTTCGGGGCTCCTTCGCGCAGCGCTCCGCAGGCGGCGCAACGGGTGCAGGCGCTCGGGTCGGGCGTTATCGTGCGCTCGGACGGCTACATTGTCACAAACCACCACGTCATCGATGGCGCGGAGGCGATCAAAGTCGAGCTGGCGGACCGACGGGTACTCGATGCGAAAGTGATCGGCTCGGATGCACCGAGCGACATCGCGGTCATGAAGGTCGATGCCGGCCAGCTCGTCGCCCTGTCGCCCTCCGATTCCGACGACGTGCGCGTGGGCGATGTCGCCCTGGCCATCGGCAACCCGTTGGGTCTCGGAGAAACCGTGACCGCGGGCATCATCAGCGCCAAAGGGCGGACAACGGGGTTGAGCGACGGGACTTTCGAAGATTTCCTGCAGACCGACGCGCCCATCAATCGAGGAAACTCGGGCGGGGCGCTCGTCAATGCCAACGGCGACTTGATCGGCATCAATTCGCAGATCGTGTCGCCGTCCGGCGGCAATATCGGCATCGGCTTCGCCGTGCCTTCGAACATGGTCAGCGAGGTCAGCGATCAGTTGATCAAGGGCGGCAAGGTTCGGCGCGGCCAACTCGGCGTCTCGATTCAGCCGGTGACGCCGGACATTGCGGCGTCGCTCGGGATGAAGCAGGCGCGCGGCGTGATCGTCAACGATGTTGTGCGCGGCGGGCCGGCGGAGACGGCCGGGATCCGCCGCGGCGACGTGATCGTCGCATTCAACAGCAAACCGGTCGTCGACGGTAATACGCTGCGGAATCAGGTCGCGGCGACGGCGCCGGGAACGGCAGTGGAGGTCACGGTTGTTCGCGATGGACGCGAGCAGACGGTTCGCGCCACGCTCAGCGAATACCAGGCCAGGGAAAAACCCGCCGAACAAGGATAGAGCGGCGTTTCTAGCCGTTAATACCGACGTCGCACGACGTAAATAGGCGGCGCAGGTTGCTTCAGCTCTCGGTGTACCAGGTCGTGTGCTTTTCCACAGGCAGGCGCTTGGCCATCGTTTTTTGCTCGGAGTACCCGAGGAAAATGCAGGAAACCGGCCGCTCCTTCTCGGTGAGTCCGAGAACTGGGCCGACGAAGTTTTGATCGATCCATGCGCCGGTGCTCGGATAGCTCCCCAGGCCGCGCGCGGCCGCGGCGACCAGCAGGTTCTCGATTGCGCACCAGCAGGCGGCGTAGTTCTCCTGATCGGTGATCTTGTTCTCGTCGCCGACCATCGAAACGATGATGATGACGGGGGACGAAAAACATTTTTCCCTCGCGAAGCGTAGCTCGTCCTCGCTCGGCTGCGTCCCCTTTTTTTCGGCGGCCCAGCGCACCGCCGCCTGTCGCGCGCTGACCAAGCGCTCGCGCCCCGCCCCGGTGAACACGTGGAAGCGCCACGGATGGGTCAGCTTATGATTGGGCGCCCAATGAGCGGCGTCGAGCAGCTCTTCGATCCATTCTCGTGGAATCTCGGTCTGCAGGTATTCCTTGATTGCGCGGCGCGTCTTGATCGCGGTGAGCGCATCCGTGAGAGGGCGCTCCGTTTCGGTCGCCATTTATTCTGCCTCCTGGCCTGGTTCGCTACATCCAAAGAAAAAGTAATATTTTTTTCTCGTCCGAGCAATATCGTCCGTCGGCGGCGTTGTCAATCGCCAGATTAAGTGACTGCGCTATTTTTGTGGGGAGAGCTGACGCGTTGGGCGACTCCCACCATCGAGAGGAACTTCTAACGGATTTTGTTTTCAGGAGTGAGGAAATTCGGGTCCCCCATGTGGCGCTTGGCGTGATAGAGGACTTCAGTCACTTTCAGAGGCATCGTGCGCTTGAGCCACATTACCGTCCGTCGGCCGACGGGCAGGCGGTGCTCGCCCTGCCTCGACTCCGACAGCGTGACGAAAGTCGATAATCGAGTGCCCCAAAGGTCCTCGCTGGCGGCATCGATGGCCGAGAGCAGCCGCGCGTCGTCCTCGCCGCTGATAACGTCCGAGTGCGTGCGACCGATCTCGTGCAACGGGCCTGCGTAGGAACTTTCGTCGAGGCCGTCGAGCATGTAAGCGCACAGCAGCGAGAAACTCATGATGTGGCTAATATCGTTCCAGTACTCTTCGAGACGGATGGCTGCGGCGGAATTCCCTTTGCGCCACAGAATATCGACCATTTCGCCGTAGGCACGAATCTTCTGAAAGCCGCGGTCGCGGGTCGCGGCAATTTGCGGCGCGATCGTGTCGCGGAATTTCGGCCAGTCGGGAATGCCGACAGACATGAAAGCCGCAAGCGTGGCTTCGGCGTCGAGCAGCACGAGCTGCCCTGCTTCCTGGCAGTTCGCAGCGTCGAATCCCTTGTGAAAGAGCTCTTCGATAATTGCGCGGGTGTGCTCTTCGGTGGCGATGGCCACCACGCCTTCGCTCCCCCGAAGACCCGTGGCTATAAACGCGGAAACCTCTTTGGCGAGTGTGGCTGAATCTTTGTGAAATTGAACGAAGTGGTTTCCGCAGTAATCCATTGCAGGAGCGTCAGTTGGTTCAGTAGATACTAGTGCTCCGCCAATAATAAATCAAGGTACTGGCGGAATTCGGGTACTTACCCTAGTTTATTTACAGCGATCACCTTATTGAACACTTCGGCCTAAACAGTTAGTAGATGCAAAAATCATAGGAGGTATTCTTTGGGATTCGCCGAACTTACTATCGTTCCATTGCCGGGCAAAACGCCCAGCGAAAGGGAATTGGAGGTCTTTTTCGAGACGGCGCCCTTTGGTCTCCACTGGGTCGCCGCCGACGGAACCGTTCTCCGCGTAAACCGAGCCGAGCTCGAAATGCTGGGCTATTCCGAAGACGAATACATCGGTCATAACATCCGTGAATTTCACACCAATGTGGGCGTTGTCGCGGATATGTTGAAACGTCTGATACGCGGCGATGTGTTGCGCGACTACGCCGCACAAATGCGCCACAAGGACGGATCCATACGCGACGTCTTAATCGACTCAAGCGGCTACTGGGAAGATGGCGAGTTCATCCATACGCAGTGTTTTACGCGCGACGTTACCGAACTCAAAAAGGCCGCAGAGGTACGCAGTCGACTGGCGGCGATCGTCGAAAGTACCGACGATGCGATCGTCGGGAAAACGCTGACCGGCATCGTGACGAGCTGGAACCGCGCCGCGGAGAGAATCTTCGGCTATCTCGCCGAGGAAATGATCGGACAGCCGATCACGAAGATCATCCCGCAAAGCCGCCTTATGGAAGAAACATACATCCTCTCCCGGCTGCAGCGCGGCGAGCGCATCGACCACTACGAGACGGTTCGCGTCGCCAAGGACGGAACAATGATCGATGTCGAGCTCACGACGTCACCGATCCGGGATACGAGCGGTGAAATCGTCGGCGCGTCCAAGATCGCGCGCGATATTACGCGCCGCAAGGCCACGGACGCTGCGCTCCAGGAAACGAAGGCGCATCTCGCGCGCATGAACGAAGAGCTCGAAAGGCGCGTGGCCGAACGAACCGCCGAGGTCGAAGCGGCAACGAAGAAGCTGTTGCAGGAGATGCAACGGCAGAAGGTGCTGGAAGAAACGGTCCGCGAGGCGCACAAGATGGAGAGTTTGGGCGCGCTTGCCGCGGGGATCGCTCATGAGTTCAACAACGTTTTAAATATCATTATGGGTTATACATCGAGGACGGCGCAGGAGAGCCGCGATCCCGGAGTGACACAAAGCCTGGATATCATTCAGGAAGCCGCCAACCGAGGCGCGGCGATCGTGCAGGAATTGCTCACGATCGGTCGCAAAACTGAAGCACAGTTAGAGCCGACGGATCTGAACGAGTTTCTAAAACATCATGCTGTCTTTCTCGAAGGCTCTTTCCCCAAAACAATCGCCATTTCCTTGCACCTCGACCCCGAAACCCCTGAGGTGCTCGCGGACGCCGCTTCGTTGAATCAGGCGCTGCTCAATCTTAGCGTCAATGCACGCGATGCGATGTCCGGTTCCGGACGCTTAAGTTTTGGCACAGAATCGGTTGCCGGAGCGATGCTGCGTCAGCGATTTCTTGATGCTGCGGCGGAACGTTATGTCTGTATCTCGATCACGGACAACGGTCCGGGCATCGAGCCTGTGGACTTGGAGCGGATATTCGAGCCGTTTTTTACTACCAAGATCAATGGTAAAGGCTCAGGTCTCGGCCTCAGCGTTTCATACGGCATCGTGCGGGATCATCACGGCTTCATCGACGTCGAGAGCGAAGTCGGCCGCGGCACGATGTTTCGCATCTTTCTGCCGGTACATTCGCCCAATGCGCTCGCCGAAGTTGCAGCCCGCTGAATTTCTCATTTAGCAGCGATGGTTCAGTTCTACGCCGAATATTTCTTGACCCAATCCAAAATCAGCGAGTTCGTCTCTTCGGTGGCCTGCCAGAAGAAGCCGTGAGACTGTCCCTTTAGTATTTTCATTTCGGCGCGCGGTATTCTTTTCGCGAGCACTTCGGCCTGCGCCAGGTGATTGCTGCGGCCGCTGTCGTTATCGCCGATGACGACGAGCGTCGGCGCGCGCACGTCACCGAGCCTATGCGTGCCTTCGAAGTTGTGCCGCGCGATCACGATGTGGATGAACTCGGACAGCTTGGCGTGCGTCGCCCACGCGAGCCGGAAGAACGCCTCGACCTTGTCGGAGTGGCGCTCGCGGTAGTCTTTGGTAAAAAACGCATCCGACTCGCAGATCTCGTGGCGCACGGTTCCCTCCAGGCCGAGGCTCACGAGCTCATAAACAGTCCTGTGCGGCAGGCCCGGGACGCAGTCCGGCCCGGGGCGCGACGCGGGACCGGAGCCGCTCGCCGCCATGATCAGGCTCTTGACGCGCCCCGGAAAATTCTCGGCGACGGCGAGCGCGATGCGCCCACCCATCGAGTGGCCGAGCAGATGCGCGGCGGGAATGTTCAAGTGATCCATGAGCGCAACGATGTCGGCGCCCATCTGCTCGATCGTCCAGACGTCCTGCCGCGCGACCGAGCGCCCGCACCCGCGCGGGTCGTGGATGATCAGATTGAGCGAATCGGCGAGCGCCATCTGCGAGGGCTTCCATACGTCGCAGGAAAATGCCGTCGAGGGCACCAAGATGAGCGGCTCGCCGCTTCCGTGCGATTCGTAATACAGATCGACGCCGGTGGAAAGCTTGGCGTTTGGCATACTTTGTCCTTTCTCCGGGAGGTCCCGAAATGACATATCAGGAAGCCGAATTTTGTTCGAGGTCCCATTTATTCGATTTTCGAAAACAGCTCAGGGTGATGACCCATGCGTGTAAATCTTACTGAAACGCCCTTTCCGCGAAAGATTGCGCCCTGTAAGGTGAGTTGTGAATCCTTTGCTTGGATGTGTGCTTAATGGAACTCGGCTTCGATACGATCGGAAACGCGACGCTCATCTGCTACGACCGGCGGCCGCTGCTGGTGACCGATCCCTGGATCGACGGCGCCGCCTATTTCGGCAGCTGGACTTTCTCGCACGAAATCCCGCGCGAGCAAGCCCAGAGCATCGAAGCCTGTCGCTACGTCTGGTTGTCGCACGGCCATCCCGACCACCTCAGCCCCACCTCCATCGAGAAGTTTAAGGACAAGATCATTCTTCTGCCCGACCACGAGGGCGGGCGAATCTATCGCGCCCTGAAGGAGCAAGGCTACGTCGTTTACTTACTGAAGGACCGCGAGTGGACGCGCCTTTCCGACCGCGTGCGCGTTCTGTCCATCGCCGACTACAACCAGGACGGCATTCTTTTGATCGACATCGGCGGCAAGCTCGTCGTCGACATGAACGACGCGAACGACAATGGCTGGGGGCGCTTCGTCAAAAAAGTGATCCAGGCGTACAAGGTTTCGTTTTTGCTGAAACTTTCCGGCTACGGCGACGCCGACATGAACAATTGTTTCGACGACGACGGCGCGTGGATCATGCCGTGGGCAGCGAAACGGCGCCCCGTGGGGAAGCAAATCGCCCTATTAACGAAACAGTTCGGGGTCAAATATTTTGTGCCGTTCAGCTCGATGCACCGCTATCAGCGCGCCGACAGCGTCTGGGCGAACCGATATGCCACGCGGCTTGCCGATTACGCGAACGGCTTCGAGTCGGACGTGACCGAATTGCTCCCGGCTTTTATCCGCTACGACTGCTTGCGCGAGCAGGTGGAGGAGATCGCCCCTGAGCCATTGCACGAAACCGTGTGGCCGCCGGAAGCTTTCGGAGACAACTGGTCGGACCCGTTGACGCGATCGGATGTGGAAAAGATCAAAGCCTATTTTTCCGCGATCGAGCATCTGCGGCGACAGTATGAATTCATCCGCGTCCGCGTGGGCGGGAGAGAACACACGGTCGATCTGGGCGGGATCAAAAATAACTTCGGTATTACGTTCGAAGCGCCGCGCCATTCGCTGATGACGGCGATTGAAAACGAGATTTTCGACGATCTGCTCATCGGTAACTTCATGCGCACGACGCTGCACGGCCACCGTCCGGTCCGGCCGCTCTACCCGGACTTCACGCCGTACGTCGCCAAGTACGCCGACAACGGCCGCGCGAAGACATACGACGAGCTGGAAGCATATTTCGCGGCTTATCGCAGGCGGGCACCGCTGGATCATTTCTTTCACAGCCTGCAGAATCGCTCGGCGGGAATTCTTCGCGCCCTCGTGTCTCCCGAGTCATCCTCTTACCGTGTCGCTCGCAGCGTCTACTACCGCCTCCACGGCATGCAGTCGTAGGCGTTTTCCTCACGATTAATATCCTCGCTCCGCCATTGACTGTCCGCCTCGTGTGGTGTGAAATACGCTCATTTGGCGGGAACATGGGTTGGAGCCATTCACCGCCGGCAGCGTCGACCATGCAGATTAGCCGCATGCTTCGTGACGTTTTCACCCGCCGCGCTCGCCCGCGGCGCCTCCGCGACCATTTGATTACGTTATTCCTGATCGCGATGGCGCCGCTGTTTGTCTTTGCGGTCTATATGATTTACCGCTCTGCCGAGCAGGAGCGCGCCACGCTCGAACGGGGCGCGATCGAGCGCGTGCGCGCGATGAAGACGGCGCTGGATGCCGAGCTCAAAAGCTCGATCACGGCGCTCGAGGCGCTTGCGACAGCGGACGAATTGGACCGCGGCGATTTCCGCGCCTTCTACGACGAGGCCTCGCGCGTACTCAAGAGCCAGCCTCATTGGTTGACGATCATTCTCGGCGGCCTCGACGGCAATCAAATTATTAATCTGCAACGTCCCTTTGGGGAGAAGCTGCCGCACGTCGTCGAGCAAGAAAGCTTCGACGAAGTGCGGCGCACCGGAAAACCCATTGTTGGTCGTATCGTGCGCGGGCCGATTGTGACGAATTTCAACTTTCCCATCCGGGTTCCAGTCGCGCGCGGCGGCGACATCCAATATGTTCTCACGGCCGCCATCCCGCCCGAAACGATCCAGGCGCTGATCGCACAGCAACAGTTGCCGTCGGACTGGGTGGCAACAGTTTTGGACAGCCGGCAAATGATCGTGGCGCGCAGCGTCGACCTCGAGAAGATGATCGGCAAGAGCGCCTCCGATAGTCTGCGCGCTGCGCTTGCGGTCTCTCCTGTGGGATGGTTTTTCGGCACGACGGTCGAAGGAAACAGCGTGTACGCCGCCTATGAGCGCTCGGAATTCAGCGGCTGGACCGTCGCGTTGGGGATTCCCGCCGCCGTCGTCGACGGCCCGCTCCACAGCCGGGTCGCCTATACCGCGCTCTTCGGCCTGGGCTTTTTGATTCTCGGCATAATTTTCGCCCTTCTCTTCAGCCAGCGTACGGCGCAGTCGATCGAGGCGCTCTCCGCTTTGGCGGGCGATCTAGCCGCCGGACGAGCCGTCGAGCCGCACACGGTCCCGGCGGAAATCGCCGAAGTCGCCGAGCTGCGCGACGCCTTCTTGAGCGCACGGCGGCAAATCGAGGAGCGCGGCAAGGAGCGCGACGCGTTCGAGCGCGAACTCTGGCAGCAGGCGAGCCTCCTGGAGCTGACCCACGACGCGATTTTTGTTTTCGTTTTTCCCACGGGGCCCATCCTCTACTGGAACCGAGGCGCGGAGATGCTCTACGGGTATGCCAAGGCCGAGGCCGTCGGCCGGTCGCCGCGCGAGCTGCTCCACACGTTTCATCCCCGCGGCGTCGATTCTGTCGCAACGGCCCTCGAAGAAAACGGCTCATGGGCCGGCGAGCTGATCCACACAGCCCGCGACGGCCGTGCGGTTTACGTTGACAGCCGGCAGGTGGTCGCCCCCGAGTTCGGCGGCCGCCGCGTCGTTCTCGAGACCAATCGCGACGCGACCGAGCGCCGCCGCGAGGAGCGGCGCCGGGAGGGCAGGGCCGCCGTCAACGCGATTCTCGCCGGGCGGCGAACGTTGAAAGACGCGGCGCCGAAGCTGGTTGAGACGCTGGGAAACTTGGGCGAATGGGACATGTGCAACCTGTGGCAGTGGGACCGGGGCACAGGAGAATACGTTTGCATCGAGGTGTGGCATCCCCTTGGTATGCCGGCCAATGAACTCGAAGCTGTGACCCGCGGCCGGCGCGCGAAGCTGGCTCAGCGCCTCGGACTGCTCGGACGGGTATTGCAGAGCGGCGAACCCACGTGGATCGCCGACGTCGCGACCGACAGCGGTTACTATAGGCGCGCCGAAGCGGCGCGGCAGAGCGGGCTTCACGCCGCCTTTTGCTTTCCGATCAAGCTGGGCACCGAGGTGCTCGGCTTCGTCGAATGTTACAGTCGAAAAGTGCGCGTGCCCGACCCGGATTTTGTCCGTACGCTCGCCGGCATCGGCATCCAGCTCGGGCATTTCATCGAGCGCACGCGCGCCGAAGAGGCGCTCGATTTACTCAGCCGGCGCAGGGAAATTGCGCGCGACAGCTAGTCCTGAGCGGCAGGGTCGTTCGCCTAACGCGTCTTGAAGATATCCTCGTAGAGCTTCACGTTCTCGGTGAAATACTTGTAGTCGTCAGGACGTTCGACGACGCGCTGATAGCCGCGGAAAAGCCGCGCCGGCTTGGGCTCCACGTCCTTGCGCACCGGGATGCGCTGGAAATCGACCAGCAGCGTCTGGCCTTCTTTCGAGAGGATGTAGTCCATGAACAATCTCGCGGCGTTCGGATGCGGCGCCTTGGACCCGATCATCTGCGGGTCGATCTCGGTGACCGCCGGTTCGAGCGGGATCCACTCGATGGGCGCGCCTTTGAATTTCTCCCGCTCGAGCGTGTGCGCGTAGGCGAGGATGAGGTCGTATTGTCCGGCGCCTGCGAGCGTGACGCGCTCGGTGTTGCCGCGGCTCATCACCGGGCCGAGAGCGGCGAGCTTCTTCATGTAGTCGACCGCCTTCTCGCGACCCCAGGCGGCCATGAGCCCCTGGAGCACCATGTAGCCCTCGGTATCCATCGAGAGCTTGCCGCCTTTCCATTTGGGATTGGCGAGCGCCTCGTAGGTTTTCGGCACGTCGTCTTTTTTAATGTGCTGCGTGTTGTAGCCGAGCGCCCAGGGAATGACGTAGTGGGCGTAAAACCAGCCCTGCTTGTCGAAAAGATCGGGGTCGATCATTTTCGTCTCGGGCGAGAGGTAAGGGGTGATGATACCGCGCTCTTTGAAAATGCTGATCATCTCGCCGCGCCCGCCGACGACATCGTAGGCGAACATGCCCGCGCGCGTTTCCGTGAGCACGCGGTTCATAACCGCGCCGCCGCCCAGGCGGATCAGCACCGGCCGGATGCCGTATTTAGTCTGAAATGCCTGCATCAGCACCTGGCTCTGATCGTAGGTCATCGAGGTGTACCAGACGATCTCGCCCTCTTTTTTGGCGGCCTCGACGAGCTTGGGGTCGGACTGTGAGAAGCAGACGGCGGGAAGAGCAAAGGCGATCAGCAACGCGAGCGCGGCGGCTTTCAGCATGGCGGCACCCCCTTTGGGAAGTTAAACGCTAGGCTGCTCGTACACCGGAGGAAATAGGGAGTCAAGGAAGATTTTTGACGCCGTCATGCCGTAGGCCAAAAAAAAGGGCCGGATTAAAAATCCGGCCCTTTTTATACCGCAAGGATCGAAAGCGCCGCGCGTTATCCGCGCTGATCGCCTTTTTCCTTTGCGTCGCGCCCGCGCTCCTGCACGTTCGCTTGGTGCTGGCTTCTATCCTGATGGCCGTTCGCCTGGCGTTGCGCCCGCTCCTGCTGAGCGCCGGCCTGGCGCTGCGCGCGCTCCTGCTGCGCAGCCACCTGACGTTGGCTACGCTCGGCCTGCACATTGGCTTGCCGCTGCGCTCTATCCTGCTGCCGCGACTGTTGCCGCGCGTCTTCCTGGCGCTGGCGGTCCTGCTGAACGTTCGCTTGCCGCTGCGCGCGCTCGTGCTGCGCGGCCGCCTGGCGCTGCGCGCGTTCGGCCTGATTGTTCGACTCGCGGCGCGCTTTATCCTGCTGGCGGAGATCTTCCTGACGCTGCCGGTTCGCTTGGTCCGCGGCTTGGCGCTGCGCGCGGTCCTGCCTCAGATCTTCGCGGCGCTGGTTGTTTGTCTGGCGCTGCGCGCGATCCTGCTGTTGGATCGCCTCACGCTGCTGGCGGTTCTGCTGAGCATTGGACTGGCGCTGTGCCTTCTCCTGCTCACGGATATTTTCCCGCGTCTGGCGGTTCTGCTGAACGTTCGCCTGCCGCTGCGCGCGATCTTCGTTCTTCAACTGGAGCCACTCAGCCCGCCCGCTTGCGCGCTCGCCGCCGCGCGACTGACGCTCGATGATGGTCGTCTGGCGCTCGCGCACGACGACGTCCCTCGGCTTATAGTTGTAGCGCTGCTTATAAATCGTCACCTGCTGCGCGGGCGCCGGATAGCGGTTGCGCGGGTAATCGCGTTGAAATACGGGTAGCGGCGCCGCCGTCCACCGGCGGTTCCGATCCCAATGATTCCAGTTGTGATGGTGTTCCACCCAGCGCGGACCCCAGTAGATGTCCCAGCGCGGCGGCCGGTCGTATGCCCAGCCCCCCCAGTAAGCCGGACGGACGTGGTAGTAGCGATACGGGACTACGAGGATCGGCTGCGGCACGAAATCAGGCTCGACGACAACCCATGGGCCGTTGTACCACGAGCTGGAATACCAGTAGCCGTCATCCACGTTGAAGACCCAGAACAGACCGTCATAGAAAAAATAATTCGCGCGCACGTCCGGCGCGTAATAAACCGGGTAGCCCGGAACGGCGACCATGCGCGGAAATGCCGCGATATCGACGCCGATACGCACCACCTGCGCTTGCGCTGTCGCGGTCGTGCCCTGGACGACGGTTGTGCCCAGGACCAATGCCAGTGCGAGCACGATTTGCTTGGCTAATAGCCTCATTTTTCCTCCTCCTTTTTCTTACCGCCCTGCGTGGACGGTCCTCCTCCTCCTTACAGTTTGACGATGTAGATCGCTTTAAGGCGTAGGGTGTTCACCCTAATTCGCGGTAGGGGTTTCCCGAAGCGAGGGCAAACGGCGCAATGAAGAGGACTTTGGCGCGATTTTACTTCAGTATTAGAGGCTGGTTTTATGCAGTAAGGGACGCACCAACTACGGCTCTTCGTAGTGGCGCTGCATATCATCGAGAGCCAAACGATAGACTTCGAGGAACAACTCGCGCAAAAACTGTTTTTCGGCTTCGCTGCAGCCAAGGTTCTTAACCACGACTTCCAGCGCAGGAAAGCGCGTCACGACGTCATCGAACGTTGCGGGCGTGACGAGCTTCGGCTTACCGTACATGCCTATGCGTTACGCGTCCGAAGAAGAGGACGGACCGGAACGATCCGGGCTGTCAGTGTCCTCGCGCATGTCGAGGATATGATGGACCTTCATCCATGTCGTCGCGTCCGGCTGCGCGCCGCAGTGCTTGCACGCGGTAACCTGCGGCGCCAGCGCCAGCCGGTCCACGGTGATTTTGCCGATGGCGAAACGAACGCGGCATTCGTAGCAGCGCAGTATCATTGTCCAGGTTTTCCGCCGAATCGACCGGGTCGCGGCGGAGTTTCCCGGCCATTCGGCCATGTTCTTCAAATGGCGCATGATATTCGCGTGAGAATAGCTCCACCCATGATATAGATATTGTTGGCCCATCCGAGGGGTTGACTCAAGACAGGGAGATACCTGAACGTGTCGTCGGAAAAATCTAAAGCGATTTCGCGCGACATGCGACAATTTTAAAAAAACTTTCACCACCGCTCGGACGCATGCGCGCATAGGTCACTCTTTGTGCGCTTGTTTCCGCCCCTTTCTTTGCGTGTTATCGTGTGGCGGAGGTTTACCGCTGTGCCCCTCTCTTCACTCGATCGCGCGACGATCCGCGAGCATATCCACGGCGCGAGGCCGCAGGCGATCGTGCGCCTGATCGGCAAGTGGCATCCCGCCGACATCGCGCCGCTGTTCGCGGATCTCAATCCCGACGAGATCCGCTTCCTCTTCGACGTGCTCCTCTCGATGCGGCGCGCCGACAAGACGCTGAAGGAGCTGCCGCGCGACCTGTTGGCGGACATTCTTGCCGTCATCGAAGACGAAAAGCTCGCGCGCATGATCGCGCACGCGGCGCCCGAGGACGCGGTCGTGTTGCTCGACCCGCTCCCGCCGGAGCGGCGCGCTGTGGCGCTCGAGCACGCGGAGCCGGACAAGCGTGCGCGGCTGAACGGCATCCTGCGTTACCCGCCCGGCTCGCTCGGGCGCATCATGAGCGGCGATTACGTCGCGCTGTCGCCCCATCTCACCGGACCGCAGGCGATCGACGCGATCCGCCATCGCGGCGAGCTCGAGACATTCTTTTACGTCTATGTCGTCGGCGACGGCGGCAGGCTCGTCGGCGTCGCGCCGCTGCGCAACATGGTGATCGCGCCGCCGGAGCGCACGTTGGGCGAGATGATGATCCCTGATCCCATCCGCGCCGAAGCCATGATGGATCAGGAGGACGCGGCGCGGCTCGTCACGAAATACGAGTTGCTCGCGCTGCCCGTCGTCGACGGCGACGGGCAGCTTCTCGGCATCGTCACGATCGACGACGTGCTCGACATCATCGACAAGCAGGCGACCGAGGACATGTACAAGATGGCGGGCATCGCGGGCGAGGACCGCGTCTTCACGCCCGCGCGCCGCTCGGTGCGGCTTAGGCTGCCGTGGATGATTTTCAATCTGGTGACCTATCTGCCGGTCTCGCTCGTGATCGCGATGTTCGAGGGGACGATCGAGAAATCTGTCGCGCTCGCGGCTTTCATGCCGATCGTTGCGGGCATGGGCGGCAACGGCATCACGCAGACGATGACCGTGATCGTGCGCGGCATGGCGCTGGGCGAGCTTGAGTTCTCGTCCGCGTGGCGCGCGCTCACGAAGGAACTCGCGGTGAATGTTGCCGTCGCGGTCGTGACGGGAATTTTGCTCGGCGCTGCCGCTTATCTCTGGAAGGGCAACTGGTCGCTCGGCGTCGTGCTCGCGCTCGCGAACATCATCAACACCGGCTTTGTCGCCGGAATTTTCGGCGCGCTGATCCCGCTCACGCTCAAGGCCGTCGGCCTCGACCCGGCGCTCGGCTCGACAATCATCGCGACGACATTCACCGACGTGTTCGGCTTTTTATCGTTCCTCGGCCTCGCGACGCTGTTTATGCATTACCTGGCGTGATACTCGGCGAGTGCTATGGAGAAACATTCGGATCCGTCTGTAATCTCCGTACAATTACTGCCGCTCAGGCTTAATACTCAAAGTAATCCGCACCGACCTTCGCCTTGTTCCCCGCGATGGTTGGATTGTTTTCGTAATCGGTATTGAAAAAGCAGGAGAGTCCAATCTTGTAGCCGTGCACGTTCGCTATTCCGCCCCCTGCCTTCGCCGAATTACCGGAGATAGTGCTGTCGTCAAGAATGAACCTGCCGCAATTAAAGATCCCGCCGCCGAGCGTGCTGCTCTTGTTGCCGGTGATCACGGTGGAGTTGGTGACGATTAGTGTCGGGAGCGGGCCGTTGGGGGCGCTGCCGTTGCCACCGATGTTGGCGATTCCACCGCCTCCGATGATTGCAGAATTTTTCGAAATCGTGCTGTCTGAGACGTAAACATAGCCGTACGCATTCGCGATTCCGCCGCCGAGCGCGGCCTTGTTGCCGGTGATGATCGTCGGGTCTACGCTAACGGCGCCGTTATAGTTGGCAATGGCGCCGCCTGCGTCGTTGGCGCTATTCTTCGAAAGCGTACTGTTCTGGACCGACATCGAGCCGTTATAATTGTACAAGCCGCCGCCCACAGAGAACGCGCGGTTGCCGGTGACAGTGCTGTCGAGGATGTCTGTTTGGCCCTGGTTATAGACGGCGCCGCCATTGTAAGCGACGTTTTTCGTGAACGTCGTTCCGGAGATCGTGGTGGTGCCGGTCCCGCTGGTCGCGACGGCGCCGCTGTAAGCCGCGTTGCCCGAGATAATGCAGTTGTTGACCTCCAGAATGCCGGCGTTGTAGATCGCGCCGCCGCCGTAATATGAGTATCCGGCGCTGAGCGTGAGATTGTTGAGGGTGAGATCGCCGTTGCCCGCGACAGTTATGAGGCGCATCGCCGGGCCCTTTTTGCTGCGGCTAATGCTGGCAAAATTACCGGTGACCGTGATCGGGCTCGTGACGGTTGGAAGGCCGGCACTGCCGTAATCGATACTAAGAATATTCGTGAGTACGATCTTGCTTTTCGCCGGAATGACGATCGTGTCGAGACCTGAGGCGCCGGGCGTGCAGCTGCCATACTGTGTATCGCGGTTCGCGCTGAGGATCGCGTCCCTCAACGTGCAGCCGGGGCCGACGTTGATCGTCGCCGCCTTCAACGGCCCGTCGCTCAGAACTAGCAGCAGCGCGGCGCCGGCGATGGAATAGGCGAGCCTGCGGCGCCATTCGGCCGGAATTGCGGTCAAGTCGCGCGAGGCCGCGAGGCGCCGCTGCAACGCGCGCCGCGCGCTGCGCGAGAGCGCGCGCACTTCGGCGTATCGCTTGACAAATTCCGGGTAAAGCTCGGCGCCGCGCTCGGCGATGAGGCGTGCGAGCGACGGAATCTCCCTCGCGCGCGCGGTCTCCGACTCCCACGCAGCCACAACCGACACGTCCGCCGACAGAGTATACGATCGAAAATAATCCATCCCGCCTCCCCTCGTCCCCGTGCGCAGTGAAGAGCAAACAATAGGTGGGGAGTTCTATCGTGATGGGCGGGTTTAGTAAAGTGAATTTCTAACGAAAATGGTCACATTCGCCGAAGCAGTCTGGGACCCCGCTCGACGATTATCGCGGCGACGTTCATCGACGTCTTTGGCTTTATCGTTCCTCGGCCTCGCGACGCTGTTTATTGAGTGCGTCTTGTTAATAGTAAAAGACATTTGCGTAGAATTTTGCCTTATTCCCTGTGACCGTGCCGTTGTCGGTGAACGAGTAATTGCACGAGTATGATCCATACGTACCATTAATATTGGCAACGCCGCCGCCGGCCACCTTCGCCGAATTACCCGTGATAGTGCTGCTGGTGAGAGTGAAAACGCCGCAGTTGAGCACGCCGCCGCCGTAGCGACCACCCTTATTTCCAGTGATAAGGCTGGAGTTTTCGACGGTCACTGTCGAGTTGATATTGAGTATTCCGCCGCCTCCGAAACGCGAAGAATTTTTAGACAGCGTGCTGTCCTCGAGGTACATACCGCCACGGTATGTCGCGATGCCCCCGCCGAAATAGGCTTTATTGCCGGTAATAGTCGTAGGATCGATCGTGATATCGCCTTTGTAGTTGGAGACCCCGCCGCCTAGGTACGCGGTATTTTTAGAGACCGTAGAGTTGGTGATCGCCATGCTGCCCTGGTAACCGTTGTCAATGCCGCCGCCGGTGTCAGCCCGGTTGCCGGTAATGGTACTGTTAACGACATCCACGTCGCCGTAAATGTTATAAATGGCGCCGCCGTAGGCGTAAGCGCCGTTTTTAGTGAAGGTCGTTCCGGTGATCGTGGTGTTTCCGACAGCTAAAGTATTGTTTTGATTGGCGCCGGCGTTCGCTATGGCGCCGGAATAAGAAAAATTACCCGATATGATGCAGTTGTTTACCTCGAGGATGCCGGCGTTGTAGATCGCACCGCCGCCGTAATACGAGTATCCGGCGCTCAGCGTAAGATTGTTGAGGGTCAGATCGCCGTTGTGACCGACGGTCATGAGGCGCATCGCGGGTCCCTTCTTGCTGCGACTGATGCTGGCGCCGTTCCCGTTGATCGTGATTGTGCTTGTCACATTGGGTAGGCCGGTCGCGCTATACGGTCCCGGATAGTAGGTCGTAAGAGTAATCTTCGTCTTTGCCGGAATCACGATCGTGTTCGGCGACGCGGTCGCGCCGGTGCAGCTGCCGACATTGGTGCCCGCGTTTGCGCTGAGGATGGCCTGTGTAAGTGTACAGCCCGCGCCGACGGTGATCGTGCCCGCCTGCGTCGGCCCGTCGCTCAGCACGAGCAGCAGCGCGGCTCCGGCAATGGAATACGCGAGCCTGCGCCGCCATTCGGCCGGAATTGCTGTCAAGTCGCGCGAGGCCGCGAGGCGCCGCTGCAACGCGCGCCGCGTGCTGCGCGAGAGCGCGCGCACTTCGGCGTAGCGCTTGACGAATTCCGGGTAAAGCTCGGCGCCGCGCTCGGCGATGAGGCGCGCGAGCAAGGGAATCTCCCTCGCGCGGGCCGTCTCGGATTCCCACGCGGCCACGACGCCGGCGTCCGCCGGCAGAGAATGCGATTGAAAATAATTCATCAGAGCCCCCGTTGATCCGCCCGCTGTCGGCGGGACGATAGTCGTATATCCGCGGGGTTTTATCGCGGTGGGCGGGACGGAGTAAAGTGAAAATTTATTTTTTTTGGGTCACATTTCCAGGAACCCGCTGTGACCCTTGACAACCCGGTGACGTACGTAGGGATTAGCATTTCTCTCGCAGGGGGCCGGGGGAAATGAAAGTTGTTAGCGACGATTTGGCGACGACGGCAGCCACGAGGCCGAGCATCAAATCATCACGCTGGAAGAAATGCTGCCGCACATTACTAGCGAGGGCGTTTCTTTATGCGAGGACATCGAGAGATACCACGGGAAGCATAACTTTCTTGGCTACGTCTAGGCGCTGGTGGACGAGCTGAATCTCCTGCGTTTCGCGCCCGGCGATTCCTCGTCGCGCCTCACGGGCATGGTGAACTCTGTTTAGTCCTGCCTCGCGTCGATCTCTTTGTATCCTTTCGTCGCCGTCATCGAGAAACGGCCCACCGCAATTCTACGATCGGACACGCGCGGGGGCGAGTCGCTGTAGGACTCCTACGATACGAACCGATCCGCCGTCTCTCACACGCTTTCGCGCACGACCTCGGCGGCATCCTTGTCGTCGCGAAGCGCGACGAAAGCGGGGTGGCGCAAGTGGCCGTCGGGCGTCCATTCGCGGAACTCTACCTGCGCGACGGTCTGCGGCTTGAGCCAGCGGCACTTCTCCATCTCATCCTTTGTAACGGCGCCTTTGCGCGTCGGGCGCTCGGGCAGATTGGCGAACGGGCAGGCGGCCTGTTCGAGCGGCGTGAGGCGCTCGTGGAGCCGGCGCCGGAGCCACGGGGTCAAGCCGTAGCGTACCTTGTCGAGAAAGACGAGCCGGCCGCCGTCGTTGACGCCGACGAGCAGCGATTCGAGCGGATTACCGACCTTATAACCACCGACCACGACCTCTTGGCCCTGCTGGAGCTTGTACTTGCGCCACGCGCCGCTGCGCTTGCCCGGCTCGTAGACGGAATCGACGCGCTTGGCGACGACCCCCTCCAGGCCCATGCGGCGCACAATCGCGATCAGCTTCTCGCCGTCGGCGAAATCTTCCGACAGGCAGACCTGCGGCAGCGCTTTTACAAGCGATTTCAGCTGCGCGCGGCGCTGGTCGAGCGGCACGCCGAGTAGGCGGCGGCCTTGGTAAATCGGCAGATCGAAGACGTAATAGCGCAGCGCGTCGCGCAGTGAGCGGTGGTTTTGCAGCAGGTTGAAGGACGGCCGGCCTTGCTCGTCGAGGGCGACGACCTCGCCGTCGAGCATCGTGCCTTCGGGCAGCGCCGCGAGCTGCCGCGCAATTTCGGGAAAATCGCCGGCGAGATCGTTGCCGCGGCGCGAGAAGAGGGCGACTCTGCCGGCGTGCTTCAGCGCCATGCAGCGGTAGCCGTCGAATTTGATCTCGTAGCGCCATTCGCCGGTCCTCGGAAGCTCCGCGGTCGGCTCGGCGTACATCGGCTCGATGAAGCGGATGGGTCGTTGCGGCGATGTGGCGAGATCAAGCGTACGCGGCTTTTGCTCGGTGTTTGCTTTTCCGTTCGCGCGCTGCGGCGCGACCGCGGCGATCTCTTGTATCGTCCGCCCGCTTAGCGCCGAGACGCGCGCCTTTTGCGCCGGGATCGGCTTCATCGCCGCGCCGAGACGATTCCATTTCCAGACTTGATTTGTTTTCTTGCGCAGGAGCCATTCGCCGGCGAGCTTCGCGCCGTTGATGCAGATGTGCATCTCGCCTTTAAGGTAATCGCCTTCGACGATCTCATAGCTGCCGATATCCCAAACCATGACGGCTTCGGCTTCGCCTGGGCGAACGCCCTCGAATTTCCCCTCATCCAGCGCGCGGTCTGCTCCCGACTTCATTTCGTGCGCGGAGCGAGGCGCGAGCGGCGGCGGCTGTGCCAGCATCCACGATTTCAGCGCGCCGCCGACTTGAAGCAGCAGCTCGTACTGTGGGCGGCGCGCGCCGCGCAAATGCACGGCGTAAAGCCGCCGCCCGCCCTGGCTCTTGAGCTTGGGCACGAGCTGCGCCGGAGCGCGAGCAGCTCGCACGGCGACGTGCGCCGGCGGAGAGACTCTCGCCGGAGCGAGCGCGAGAAACGGTGCGGGCAGATTCTGCTTCAGCTTGAGCAGCGGCGCGAACAGATCGCCGGTCTTTTCGAGCCACCTGAGCGCGCCCTCGGGCTCGAAGCGAAAAGCCGATGCATCGCCTCTCCTGATCGCGGTTGCCAATTCGTCCCAGCCGATCGGCATCGCGACCGTCGGGCCGTCGGCGTGGGCGCGCAGCGAATAGGGCGCGACGGTTGTCTTGTGCCCCGCGTTCTGACTCCAGTCGATAAAGACTTTTCCCTTGCGCAAATTTTTCGCCATTGCGGCGACGATGCGGTCGGGATGCGCTTTTTCCAGCGCCTCGGCGACGCTGCGCGCGAACGGCTGCGTCACCGCGTAGCTCGCGCCGCCGTTGAGCGGCACATGCACGTGGATGCCCTTCGAGCCCGAGACTTTGACGAAGCTCCGGAGCTTAAGGCGGTCGAGCAGCTCTTTTACGAGCAGCGCGGCCTGCGCTGCCTGAATGGCGCCGGCGCCTTCACCGGGGTCGAGATCGAAGACCACGCTCGTCGGGGTATCGATCGCCGGGACGCGGCAGAGAAAAGGATGGATTTCCAAATTGCACGAGTCCGCGGCCCAGCGGAGCGCGCCGGCGTCGTTCAGCAGAATGTAATTGATCGGGGGACCGCCGCCCGCGCGCGGCACCGGATAGGTCTCGATCCAGCTCGGCGTGAAGGACGGCGCGTCTTTTTCGTAGAAATGCTCGCCGGTGACACCGTCGGGATAGCGCTTGAGGGTGAGCAGGCGGTCTTTTAAATGCGGCAGCAGCCAGCGCGCGGCCCGGATGTAATAATCCGCGACCTCGCGCTTGGTGAAACCGCCGGGAAACATGATCTTCTCCGGCCGGCCGATCTCGCAAAGCTTATCTTGAAAATTGCGCGCGCGCATGGATGCCGCCCGTCAGGGACGGCGCCTGCCTCGTATTCGGAGAATATTCACGTGCGTACGAGCGGGTTGTTTCGTGCCGAAGGCGAAGATTTAAGTATGGCAGAAAAACTGAAACGGTCAAAAGTGATCCGAAGCCGCGCAATTGGACATTTCCAGCGGGCTACGGTAATCAGGGGCAATGGCCGAACCCGGCGGCAGCCTGCGCGCCTATTTCTACGACCTGCTCGAAGAGACCGAGCACACCTCCCCTCTGGAAGAAAGCATCAAGCTGTTTCTCTGCGTCGCCGCTGTCGCGACGGTGGCGGCCGCGGCGCTGGAGACGATGGAGTCGCTTCGCGTCCGGTACGCGGGCGTCTTTTACGACGTCGAGATCCTCGCGGTCGCGCTCTTCACGGTCGATTATTTTCTGCGCTGGTGGGTTGCGCCCGAGAGCGAAGCGACCGGCGCGGCCGCACCCTGGCGCGCGCGCCTGCGCTATGCGGTTGGGCCGTACGGCATCATCGATCTGCTCGCGATCCTGCCGTTTTACTTCGATCTATTCGTGCCGGTCCAACCGGATTGGCTGCGCGTGCTGCGGCTCCTGCGGCTGCTGAAGCTCGCGCGCTACTCGCCGGGCCTGCCGCTATTCGTCTCCGTAATCCGCGCCGAGAGCCGGCCGCTGCTCGCCGCGTTTCTCGTCATGGCGGTGCTGCTGGTCGTCGAATCCGGCATTATGTTCATCATCGAGCGCCGCGCGCAGCCGCAGATCTTCGCCAGCATTCCGCACACGATGTGGTGGGCGATCGTCACGATGGCGACGGTGGGGTACGGCGACGTCGTGCCGGTGACGCCGGCCGGCAAGCTCTTCGGCGGCGTCGTGATGGTGGTCGGCATCGCGATGTTCGCCGTGCCCGCGGGCATTCTCGCCAGCGGCTTCGCCGCCGAGATCCGTAAGCGCGATTTCGTCGTCACCTGGCACACGGTCGCGCGGATGCCGCTCTTCGCCGGATTGGAGGCGAGCCGCATCGCCGAGATCACCGGCCTTTTGAAGCGGCGCGTGATCCCCGCACGCAGCGCGATCGTGCACCGCGGCGAGCCGGCGGACGCGATGTTTTTCATCATGGCGGGCGAGGTCGAGGTCGAGGTGCCGCCGCATCCGGTCCGTCTCGGTCCCGGACAGTATTTCGGCGAGATCGCGCTGCTGCGCGATACCGTCCGCACTGCGACCGTCGTCGCGCGCAAAGAGACGCAGCTCCTGGCGCTCGACGCGACCGATTTCCGCAACCTCCTCGAGGCGCACCCGGAGCTCAAGGCCCAGATCGACGCCGTCGCCGAGGAGCGGGTCGCGCAGGCGCACCTCGACCCGGCGAAAAGATAGAATGCGCGCCCAAGTCAAAAGATTTTTTAGTCCTGATATTGACGACTTGAATAACTTTCATCCGGAAGACCCCGAGTCATTCGGCTTCCTGCTTCAGGTGATGGTCGGTCCAGAGAATCAACCCGGTGAAGAATCGTTTGACGTATTGGTGTGCACGCCTAAATGGCTTTTACAGGAGCGCGGCGTAGATGCGGTAATTTTCGGTTACGATAAGCTGATTGTCTTTGAATACAATTTTAAAAAAAATTGCCGCTGCAATTACTGCTTTTTGTGAAAGGCGGCTGGGCTCGAACTGGGCGGAGATCGCTAAGAAGCTTCAAAAACTAGGCCATTATGAATTCGAGGATTATACAGAAAGTTCCGACGATTAATTACGCCAGCAGCCGACGGAAAACTTTGCAGCCAGCTCTCAGCTTTACAGCGCCCGCTCCGTTTCTTTCCACGGCGCGAAGCGCTTTTCCAAATACTCGACCGCGCGCGTGAGGATCACGCCGAGAAGGGCGAGGAAGATCACGGGGACGAAGAATTTGTCGGTCGCGAGCGCGCTGGAATAGCGCACGAGCAGCGCGCCCAGGCCGGTGACGGCGGCGAACATCTCGGCCGTGATGATGCCGATGAGGGCGCGCCCGACCGCGAGCCGCACGCCGGCCATGATGAAGGGAAGGGAGGCCGGCATGATGATCTTGGTGAAGATTTTTCCCTCGCCGGCGCCGTAGGCGCGCCCGACCTCGACGAGGCCGGAGCTCACGGTGCGCACACCGCTGAAGGTGTTCATCAACACCGGAAAGACGCCGCTCAGGAAAACCACCGCGATCTTCGCCGGCGCGCCGAGGCCGAACCAGAGGAGCAGAATCGGTATCAGGGCGACGCGCGGCGTCGCGTCGAGTGCGTAGACGAACGGGTCGAGAATGTATTCCGCGAGCCGGTACCGGCCCATCAGCAGACCGAGGACAATGCCAACGACGAGCGCGCCCGCGAGGCCGATGAAATAAACTTGCAGACTGTTCAGCGCCTGTTGCGTGAACTGGCCGGCGCCGACGAGCTGGACGGCCGCGCGTGCGATGGCGCTCGGATAGGAGAGAAACAGCGGGTTGACGTCGCGGCCGAAAACCTCCCACAGGAGAATCGCGCCGAAGACGGACACCCAGCGCACGAGCCCGAGATGGTCGACGAGGCGGAACGGCTTCTGCCGCACGAGATCGAGCTCGGCCAGGGCTTGTTGTTCCAGTGTGCTTAAGGCCATATCGATGTTTAGATTTTGGATTTTAGATTTCGATTCGCAATCCGGTCTTCAATCGAAAATCGGCAATCGAAAATAATCAGCTCGCGCGCTCGGTCTCCTTCCAGCGCGCCATCCGCCGCTCGAGCGCCTGCGTCGCGCGCACGAGCACGACGCCGAGAACTCCCAGCACGATCACGACGACGAACATTTTCGCGGTCTCGAAAAGATTGCCATAAAGCGTGAGCATCGCGCCGAGGCCGGTGATCGCCGTGAACAGCTCGGCGACGACCATGCCGACGATGGCGCGGCCGATCGCGACCCGGATGCCCGCCATGATGAAAGGCACCGCGGCGGGGAAGACGACCTTGAAAAGAATCTGCGTCCGCGAGGCAAGATAGGCGCGGCCGACCTCGATCGTCGACGCGCTCACGTTGCGCACGCCGCTCGCTGTGTTGATGAGAATCGGAAAAAACGCGAAGAGAAAGATCACGACCGCCTTGACCGTGAAGCCGAGGCCGAACCACATCATCAGCAGCGGCGTGAGCGCGACCTGCGGCGTCGCGTAGAGTGCGTTGATATGCGGCTCGAGCGCCGCACTCGCGATCCGCGAGCGCCCCATCACGAGGCCGAGCCCGACGCCCAGGATCACCGACGCGCCGAAGCCCAGCGCGAGCGTCGTCAGGCTGTCCGCCATCTGCCGCCGCAGCTCGCCGCTTGTGATCAGCGCGAAAGCCGCCTGGACGACGGCCGTGGGATAGGTGAGCAGCAGCGGATCGACGCGCCGGCCGTAGATTTCCCACGCGATAAGAAAGCACAGGACCGAGAGCGCGCGGATGACGTTCGGGTAATCGTAGAGCGAGCGCGCGCTCTCGCGGCGGAGCCCGAGATCGGCGATGATCTGCTCGTCGTGCGCGGCCATCTCAGCACCTCAGCGATTCGCGGATGTGCGTGCGCAGCGCGGCGAAGCGCGGGTCTGCCCTGACGTCGCCCTCCCAGCGCGGACGCGGCAGTTCGATCTTCACGTCTTCTTTGATGCGGCCCGGGCGCGCCTGCATGATGATCACACGATCCGAGAGGTAGATCGATTCGTCGATGCTGTGCGTTACGAAGATAACGGTATTCTTCGTCTTGGTCCAGATCTTGAGCAGCTCTTCCTGAAGCTGCTCGCGCGTCTGCGCGTCGACCGCGCCGAAAGGCTCGTCCATAAGCAGGATGTCGGGTTTTTTCGATAGCGCGCGCGCGATGCCGACGCGCTGCTGCATGCCGCCGGAGATCTGGTGCGGATAATATTTCTCAAAACCGTTGAGGCCAACGAGCTCGAGATACTGGCGCGCGACCGCCTGGCGCTCCTCGCGCGGAACTCCCTCGATCTCGAGGCCGAACTCGACGTTGGCGAGCACGGTGCGCCAGGGGAGCAGTCCGAATTGTTGGAATACCATGCAGCGGTCGCGCCCCGGCGCGACCACTCGCTTGTTTTCGACCAGGATCTCGCCGCGGTCGGCGCGGATCAGGCCGGCGATGATGCGGATGAGCGTCGTCTTGCCGCAGCCCGATGGGCCGAGCAGGCAGACGAACTCGTTCTGTCGCACCGAAAAGGAGACGTTGTGGAGCGCGACGAGGCCCGGCTTCCGCGGATCGTTGTCCTCGAAAAAAACCTTGCTGAGCTCCCGTACCTCAAGCATGCGTGGATGAGTTTCCGGTTTCTAGTCTCAAGTTTCTAGTCGGAATGCGCGCTTGAAACCCGAAACCTGAAACTCGAAGCTATTTCTTGCCCAGCTCTTTCAGCGCCCGATCGACGAAGCGACGGTCGAAGAAGTCTTTGTAGGGCAACGCCTCTTTCAGGAAGCCGACCTTCTTCATAAAGTCGGCGGTGTAATTATACGACGACTCACTGAGATCGCCGTTGATACCCCAGATACGTGGGTCGACAAGATCGTAGGCCTTGCCGAGCGCCTCGGTCGATTCGTCAGGGAGGACTTTTTTCGCGACTTCCACCGTGCCCGCCTTGTTAGCGGCGATCCACCGGTTCGCTTCGATGATCGCCTTGGTCATCCTTTGTACCTTGTCGGCGTTTTTCTGTATCCAATCCTCCTTTGCCATGCCGAACTCATATGGGATTTCCGGCACGACCTTGGGGACGTTCACGAGCGGAATGATATCCGGAAATTTATCCAGCTTGGCCACTTCGGTGGTCGTAACGACGGTCACATCGACCTTGCCGGCCACCAGCGCCTTGAAGCGGTCGGCCGGCGAACCGACAGCGACGTATTTGAATTTTTCGGGATCGACGCCGCTGCGCTCGAAGACGATGCGCGGGATGTGATAAGAGATCGCGCCGATGCCCGACACGGCGACGTTCTTGCCGACGAGCGCCTGTACCGTCGTGCCCGCTTCTTTGCGCGCGATCAGGTAATACGGCGTGATCGGATTGGCCACGACCCACAGACGGATCGGCGCCTTGGGAGCGGTGACGATCGCCTCGGTAGCGCCCATGTTGATCGACGCGTCGATGTCGCCCGATAGCAGCGCCTTGACATGCGTCGCGTCGCCGCGGAACTCGACGACTTCGGCCTCGACGCCGTTTTTCTTGAAGAAGCCCTTCTCGATTGCGACATAGGGCGAAATCGATTCCAGCGACGGCGGGCTCAGCGACGAGCCGAGCTTGATCTTCTGCGCGTCGGCGGCGTCGGCGAGAGCGGCGGATGCGGCGATAATCAGCGCGGCGGCGATGCTGGCGATGCGAACCATGAGCGTCCTCCTTATGGGTTCCTCGGCGCGGAGCTACGGCTCCGGCATGCCTACTACTATGGGAGGGGAAAATAGCTGTCAAGTCGGATGCAGGACGGCGTGCGCGACGAGTTCGAAGGCGACGATGGCGAGCGTCAGCACGGCGGTCGCGAGCACGACAGTGGCGCGGCGCTTTTCGAGGCGGGTCGGCTCGCTCAGCCGCTCGGCCGCGCGGAGCCGCCGGGCATGATAAACCGTATACAGGTTGGCGAGCGCGGCCAAGGTGGCGAGGATCAGGACCGGAAGACGGAGTGCACTCTGGTCTAGGAAGGTAAGCGCGCCTCCCAGGCCGAACAGCGCACCGACGCCGAGCGCAACGGCGAGCGGGCCGATGAGGGTGCCGATCGCGCACGGCGCGCCGAGCAGCCCGATGACGACCGCGCCCCAGCGAAAACCTGTGCGCGTTTCGGAGGCGTCGTCGGGCGGACGGGGCAGGTCCGTTCGCGCTTGCAGGCGATGGGCGGCGACGGGGTCTTTGAAGCCTTTGAGCATGAGATGCTCTTCTGCCGCGCCGCCGAACTCGCCGGCGGCGTCCTTATACGCGGCGGCATCGACGAGGATTTCCCCCGGGCGCGTTTTGCCTTCGAGCCGCGCGGCCAGATTCACCACATCGCCGATCGCCGTGATATCGCGACTGTCGCCGGAGCCGAGCCGTCCGACGCGCGCCCAGCCGCTCGCTACCCCGGCGGAGGCCTGCAAGTCCATGTGAAAACGCGTTCTCAATTCCGCCATGGCCGATTGCAATTGGACGGCGGCGTCAACCGCGCGGCGCGCGTGGTCGGGGTGCTTAATCGGCACATTGAAGAGCGCCATCACCGCGTCGCCGATGTATTTGTCGATAAATCCGCCGCGCCGTGTGATGATCTCGGTCGCCGTTTTAAGAAAAGCATCGACTACTTCGTGCGTCCGCTCCGGGCCGAGATCCTGCGTGAGCTCGGTGAACGAAGATAGGTCGGCGAAGAGGACGGTCATCTCGATGAGCGCGCCCTCTTCGACGTGGGTGTCGCAGCGGTTACAGATATTGGGATTGCGCGCGCTGCGCTTGACGCCCGCGGCGCGGTAGACGCGTCCGAGGGCGCCCGCAAGCGGGCTGCCGCAGATGCCGCATTGCGCGGCGACTGCCGACGCCGTGCCGGCTTCCGCCATATTAGCAGACGCAGTTTTGAATCGGTGTCGACGGCGCGCGGCGCGGCGTGCGAATGCCCGCCTTGCGTCGGCGGTGTTCGAGCAGGAGCCGCGTGACTTCCTGCAGCGCGGTGACGATCGGCACCACGACGACCATGCCGATCAGGCCGAAGGCATGGCCGCCGATCAACAGCGACCCGACGAGCAGAATGGGATGGAGATGGACGCTGCGCCCGACGGTCAACGTCTGGATGATCGTGAGGTCGCAGAACTTGATGAGGAGATAGAGCAACATGACCTTGACGAGCGGCGCGAAGCTCTGGAACTGGATCATCGCGATCATCGCGACGACCGTGCCGCTGAGAAATGGACCGACGTACGGGATCACGTTCGCCATGCCGGAGAACACGCCGAGAAACAGCGGATAGTTAACCCCGAGCAGCCACAAACCGGTAGACGCGATCGTCGCAATCGCCATGGCCTCGAGCGCGAGGCCGCGGAGATAGCGGCCGGTAATGCGCTCGATCTCGCACCAGACCGCGACCGAAGTCTCGATCTCGTCGGCCGGCAGGCGGTCCATCAAGAGCTGTAGGAGCCTGCGGCTGTCGCGCAGGAAAAAAAAGGAAAACACCGGGATCAGCACGATGACGATGGCGATCTCCACCGCATGGCTCAAGAGGTTGGGGAGATTGGCGGTCTGCTGCTGGAAGACCGTGCTCAAACGCTCGTTGCGCGATTCGGGATCGCCCAGTACCTGTTCGAGCGCCGGATATTCTTCGATGAGCTCGCGGTGCAGCTTGTCGACGGATTGGTCGATCTGTTGCTTGAACGTTCCGGAAGAGAGCGTGACTATTTCGGTGCGCAGCCGCGGCAAAACCAGGGCGGCGGTAATGGTGAAGAGGAGAAAGATCGCGATGTAGACACCGCTGACGGCGAGGTTGTGCCGGATGGCGGCGGCCTCCAGCCTGCGCACGAGCGGGCTAATGACGTACGCGAGCGCCGCGGAAAAGATGACGAGCACGACCACGTCGCTGGCGATGTAAGCGATCGCGGCGACGATCGCGATGGCGATCGCCCACACGATCGTAGGTGGCGGCGGAAACCAGCGGGTGCGCGGCTGGTCCGGCGCGGCGGCGGCCTCGGGGCTCACCGGCGCGTCCTCTCGGCGGCGGCGGGCTCGGCGAGCGTCACCTGGCCCTTCGAACCGCGCAGCGCGTTGCGCGCCTGCTCGTTGCGCACGTAGCCGGCGAGAGTCTTGAGGAGATTCTCCATGACGTGCACGGCGAGCGCCTTCTGACCTTCGATCAGATCGTCGAAGTGGCTCTTGTAGAGGATCAACAGCGTGGTGTCTTCATCGGCGCGCGCGGCGGCGAAGCGCGGCTGGTCGTCGATGAGCGCGAGTTCGCCGAAATAGGTGCCAGGCCCGAGGACCGCGAGCGGCTTCTCGGCGCCGTCGGCGGCGCGAATGATCGAGATTCTGCCGTCGAGAACGATGAAAACCGCCTTGCCCGGATCGCCTTCGCGAAAGATCGTCTCGCCGGCGGGGTAGCGCTTCTCGAAAAGCTTGATCAGCAGCTTGCCGAGCTGGTGGCGATTTAAGCCGGCGAAAAGCGGCACGCAGGCGAGCAGCTTGAGCCGCCTAAGCTGCTCGGGGTCGGTAGCCCATTCACGCCAATGCCAGCCCATACTCTGCCTTCGGCTGAAGGGTATCCGATCCTGGCTATATAAGTCAACGCGCTTTTATATTGGACTTTTATGGCGCTTTTCGTTAATCCGGGGGCGATGGATACGGCCGGCGGCAAGGAAAAAACGCTGTTATCCTGGAGCAGCGGCAAAGACAGCGCCTGGTCGCTGCGTGTTCTACGTGAAATGGGCGAATTCGAGGTCGCGGCTCTGCTCACGACCGTGAATGAGACCTACGAACGGGTTGCGATGCACGCGGTCCGGCTCGAATTGCTCGAGGCCCAGGCCGATGCGGCTGGCCTTTCGCTGTGGAAGGTCCCGATTCCTTATCCGTGCAGCAACGAGCGCTACGAAGAGGCGATGCAGGCGGCGGTCGAGCGGGCGAAATCGGAGGGGATCGCCGCGATGGCTTTCGGCGATTTGTTTCTCGAAGACATCCGCGCCTATCGCGAAGCGCGGTTGCGGAATACGGGCGTGCGGCCGATCTTTCCGATCTGGGCGCGGCGTACGCGGGAGCTCGCGCGCGAGATGATCGCCGGTGGTCTGCGGGCGCGGATCACCTGCGTCGATCCGAAACAGCTGGACGCGTCCTTCACCGGCAGGGAATTCGACGCCGCGTTCCTGGCTGACCTTCCACTCGGCGTCGATCCCTGCGGCGAGCGCGGCGAATTCCATACGTTCGCCTATGATGGGCCGATGTTCCGCCGGCCCATTCCGATCCGCTCGGGCGAGATCGTAACGCGCGACGGCTTTGTCTTCGCGGATCTGATGATCAAGTAAAAAGTTAAAGGGCAAAAGTAACAAGGAGGGGATATGCCGAGGCCACAAACAATCATTGTCCTTTTCGTCTTCTTGCTGAGCGCGCAATTATTCGCGGGCGAAGGGCCGAACCGGCCGGAGGCGAAGCCGGTGACGCTCGACGCGAAAACGACGGCCGTTCTGGTCCTCGATCTGAACGCGCGCTGCCACGACGCGAAGCAGATATGCAACAAGCTTACGCCGCGCCTGGGCGAGTTCTTGGAGAAAGTGCGCGGCGCGAACGTGCTGATCGTCTATTCCGTGTCGGCGTCGGCGAAGGGAACGCCGCTCGGCGAGGTCGCATCGCCGCTCAAGCGCCGTGACAACGAGCCGATCATCTATCCCGACGCGTTCGACAAGTTCACCGGCGGCGAACTGCAGGCATTATTGAAAGAGAAGGGCATCAAGACGGTCGTTATCACCGGCGCGTCGACTAACGCCGCCGTGCTCTACACCGCCACTACCGCCGCGCGCATGCACCGCTATATTGTCGTGATTCCAATGGACGGGATGGTAGCGAATTCCAACTACGAGCAGGAATACACCTTCCACCAGTTCACGGTCCTGCCGTCCGACACGGGCAAGCAATTTCAGTTCACGAAGCTGGAGATGGTGGGTTTTAAGTAAAAATTAAACAGCGACATCAATGTAGGTCGAGTAAGGCAAGTACTCGAAGAATTCTTCTGCGCAATTCGTCTTCGTCATAAAGGCCGGGATATGTCCGCCACTCTCTTTTCGGTTCAAAGTATTCCAAACCATCAGCAAACTCGTGAATTGCCTGGTCTAACTGTGAATCCCACGAGATTCCGTCAACTCCAAATGACCAATAATATTCTTCGAACGGTTTTATCGCCTGCTGAAGATTTTTATCGACTGCGTTGCGTAGCAAATCGATAAGATATATCTCGTGCTCGTTCATTCCGACCTTGCCTTGATCACCCTAGCCGCCACGACCGCGCTCTTGCCCTTTAATTCCAGCTCTCTTTTTCCTGCGTCCTGAAATTGTTCTGCGACTTGCGCGTACGTTTCCTCCGTCAGTAGAATCTCGCCCGCGGCGGCGGCGCCCTGGAGGCGCGCGGCGACATTCACGGTGTCGCCCAGCACCGTGTAATCGACGACACCGCCGCCGCCGACGTTGCCGACGAACGCCTCGCCGGTGGCGACTCCCCCGCCGACCTGGAGGCCTTCTTCCTCGGCCATCACGCCGCGCACGATCTCGATCGCCGTCTCGACGGCGCGGCGCGCGTGATCGTCATGATGGATCGGCGCGCCGAAAAACGCCATCACCTGGTCGCCGACGAGCTTATCGACCGTGCCGTCGCGGCTAAACACGGCGCCGCTCGCGAGCGCGTAGAATTTATTGAGCCGGTCCGCGATCTCCGCTGGGCTGAGCTTTTCCGCGAGCGCGGTGAAGCCGCGCACATCGACGAATAGCACTGAGACGATCCGCGTCTCCCCGCCCGGGGGAGCGAGCTCGTATCAAAGCGTGCAGAGGCTCGGGTTCTTGCGCGACGGGCGGATGTTGACGAGGCGGAAGGGGACGGAGAACATCCCGAGAAACGGCACGAGGCATTCCTTGCAGCGCTGCCGCGAAGGGAGATGGCGATAAACGCGGCGCACGGTGCGCGCGCCGCCCACTCGCTGCCGCGCCGCCGTGAAGAACTTTTTCATAGCTTATTGCAGGCCGAAGACTTCCTGGAGCTTGAAGCGCACCGCCTGCTCGCCGCCGGGGGCGACGTCGAACCGCGTCGTGTTCTCGAGCTTATCGAGAATCGCGCGCCCTTCGGGGTCCTGGTGCATCGAGACGAGAACTTCCTGAAGCCGATCGATGGCTTTCGGATCCATTTCCTTCCTAACGGAAACGAAATAGCGCGGGAAGTTCTCCGTCTCGCCGAGGATGACAATGTCGGCCTTTCTCTTTGCGTCGAGGCGGTCCATGTCCTCGTTGCTGAACGCGCCGGCCGTGACGCGCCGCGTCAACACCATGTCGGCGACCTTCGAAGCCGAGTAGGCGAAAATATAACCCACTTCATTCGAGCCCACGGGCGCATCGAGTGAAGTCTTCTCGGCGAGCTTCATGCCCTTCCCGGCAAGAAATACCTTAGGCAGAAAGTAGCCGGACGTCGAGCCCGGGTCTTCGAGCGCGATCAGCGACCCGCGGAGATCGGCGATGTCTCTCGCGCCGCCTTCTTTTTTCGCGAATAAGATGGAGCGGTATTCCGGCGAGCCCGACTTCCACCGCCGGAGCAGCGGCATCGCCACCCCGTCGCGGTTGATCAGGTAAGTCGGATAGGGGCTCTCCATGTAAAAATCGACTTTGTCCTGCTCTAGCAGCTTCTGAAGCTGGTAGACGGTTTGCGCCGTCACGACTTTGCCTTCGACGCGCGCCGGAACCGAGAGCTTGCGCGCGATGTAGCGGACGAAGTCGCGGTACTGAGGCTCGACTTCGGCCAGCGGCCGTTTGGAGATGACGCCGAGCGCGATGGTTTTCGTCTGCGGCGCGGCATGCTCCGCAAAAACGAAGACGGTCAAAAGGGAGACGATTACGTAGATCGATTTCTTTAGCATCCTAATTTTTCCCGCGCGGGCGGAACAGCTCGACGAGCTGCCGCCGCATCGCTTCCTCTCCGCCGGGAAGCGGATCGAATTTATCGGTCGCGTCGGTATTGGCGAGGACCTTGCGGCCTTCGGCGTCGTTCGCCATTCCCAGCAACGCGTCCTTCAACTTTTTGGTCAGCGCCGGCTCGAGGTCTTTCCGCACCGACACGAGATTGCGCGGAAAGGCGCCGGTCTCGGCGAGCTTCGTGATCTGCGCTTTCGCCTGGTCGTCGGCTTTGGCGAAGTCGTCGTCGCTGAAGGCAGCGCCGGTGACCTTGCCGGTGAGCACCATGTCGATCGTTTTCGCCGTCGAATAGGTAAAAATGTAGCCGATCTCCTTCGGCGCGACGCGGCTGTCGGGTGCCGGCTTTTCGGTCAGGGTCAGACCTTTTTTCATCAAGTAGACTTTGGGCAGAAAATAAGCAGAAGTCGAGCCGGGATCTTCGAACGCCATCAGTTTGCCTTTGAGATCGTCGAGCTTCTTCACCGCGCCGTCTTTTTTTGTGAAGACGATGCTGCGGTACTCGGCCTTGCCGTTCTTCCACCGGCGGAGCAAAAGCACCGCCGCGCCGTTCCGGTTCACCAGATACGTCGGATATGGGCTGTCCATGTAAAAGTCGACTTTTTTCGTCTCGATTGCGTTCGCGAGCTGCGACGGCGTCTTGGCCGTGACGACTTTGCCCTCGACGTTGAGCTTGCTCGCGACGTAGCCGATGAAGTCTTTGAGGTGCGCCTCTACCTCCGCGGCCGGCTTCTCCGACACGAATCCGAGCGCAAGCGTCTTTGCGCCCTGGCCTGCAGCGCGCGCGTGAGCGGCGGCCAATAGGAGCGCGCAGCCGGCGACAAAGAGTGCGATGCGTCGATTCATAGCCGCCTCCTGAAAGACGACGAGAAGTCCGGACGAAACACCAGGAAGCTACTATAAGCTAAACGATGTTGGCAAGCGGGAGACGGTGAAGAGGCGGTCAGGATTTCTTGCCGCGCTTTCGCTCTTCCCATCCGGCGAGGCGGTCTTTGATCGTCTTCTCATAGCCGGAATCGGTCGGCGAGTAATATTTCTTGCCGCGTAGCGCGTCCGGCAGATGCTCTTGGCCGACGACATGGTCGGGAAAGTCGTGCGCGTAGCGATAGTCCTTGCCGTAGCCGAGTTTTTCCATCAGTGGCGTCGGCGCGTTGCGGAGATGCAGCGGCACAGGCAGTGTGCCTTTGTCCTCGACGTCGTTCGCCGCGGCGAGCATCGCCTTATACGATGCGTTCGACTTGGGCGCGCTGGCAAGATAGGTCGCCGCCTGCGCGAGCGGGATTCGGCCCTCGGGAAGACCGACGAAATGAAACGCGTCCTTCGCCGCGACCGCGACCTGGAGCGCCTGCGGGTCGGCGTTGCCGATATCCTCGGCGGCAAGGATGATCATGCGCCGCGCGATGAAGAGCGGGTCCTCGCCGGCCTCCAGCATGCGCATGAGCCAGTAAACCGCCGCGTCGGGATCGCTGCCGCGCATGCTCTTGATGAACGCCGAGATGACGTTGTAGTGCTCCTCGCCGGCCTTGTCGTAGAGCAGCGCCTTTTTCTGCAGCGCCTCCTGAATGCGCGGGAGGTCGATACGCCGCGCGCCTTTTTCTTTTTTCAGCAGCGCGGCGGCGGTCTCGAGCGCGTTCAGCGCGATGCGGGCGTCGCCCTGCGACTGATCGATTAGGAATGCGCGCGCGTCGTCGGCGATCTCGAGGCCGAACTCGCCGAGACCGTTTTGCCGGTCGCTGAGCGCGCGGTCGACGATCGTGCCGATATCGGCGGGGGAGAGCGGCTGGAGCACCAGCACCTGCGCGCGCGAGAGCAGCGGCGAAATGACTTCGAACGAGGGGTTCTCGGTCGTCGCGCCGATCAGGATGAGCGTGCCGCGCTCGACGTGCGGCAGGAAATTATCTTGCTGGGCCTTGTTGAAATGATGGATCTCGTCGACGAATAGGACCGTGCGCTTGCCCAGGCGATGGAGGCGCTCGGCCTCCTCTACAATCTTTTTCAAATCTTTGACGCCCGAAGTGACGGCGGAAAATCGCACGCAGCGCGCGCCGCCCGAGCTAGCCAGAATCTCCGCCAGCGTCGTTTTGCCGCTTCCGGGTGGACCCCAAAGGATGAGCGAGCGGAGCTCGCCGGCGCCGACCATGCCGCGGAGAAACTTTCCGGGCCCGAGCAGATGCTGCTGGCCGACGAACTCGTCCAGCGCTTTGGGTCGCATGCGCTCCGCCAGCGGGACCGCCTTGGCTCCTTTTCCGGCGCCGGCGGTGTCGAAAAGCTCCATGAGGAATATGCTAGCACAGTTCGCCGCGGAAGGCGCAGGCGGGTACTTGGCAGCTCGCCGTGCCGAGCAAGTTCCCTCTCCCGCGGCGGGAAAGGGCCAGGGTGAGAGCCACCCTTACCTCGATCCTCTGCCTCCAGATCAGGGCGAGGGCGTCTGGTTTTCGACAAGCAATAAATATTTTGTATTCCAACTCCGCTTGAGATATAGCATCTGCCGAAGCCGATGGAGCCCGATCGCAAAGACCCCGCTTATCTACACGAGCCGCGCACCGTGCTGGAGCCCGGCGCGTCAGTCACCGGCAAGCTCGTCTACGACGGACCGGTCAAGATCGACGGCAAGTTCAAAGGCGAGATCAAAGCGACCTCGCTGCTGGTCTTGGGGCCGCAGGCGGAGGTTTCGGCCACCATAGCCGCCGGCCACCTCCGGATTGAAGGCGCTCTACAGGGAACGGTCCACGTGAAGGACTGGATCGAGATTCTGCCCGGCGGGCGCTTTCAGGGAAATATCGAAGGCGGCAGACTGAAAATCTATGCCGGCGGGGTCTTCGACGGCAACGCGCAGCTCGGCGGGCTTTAGCCCGCTTCTTCCTCGGTGAGGCGCGCGCCTTTGCCTGATCTCTCTCTCAAATAATACAATTTGGCGCGACGGACTTTGCCGCGCGAGACGACTTCGACCTTGTCGACGCGCGGCGAATGGAACGGAAAGATGCGCTCGACGCCGATGCCGTACGAGATTTTCCGCACGGTGAAGTTGGCGCGGTTGCCTTTACCCGAGATGCGGATCACGATGCCTTCGAAGACCTGCGTCCGCTCCTTTTCGCCCTCAACGACTTTGACGTGCACCCGGACGGTCTCGCCCGGGCGCAATTCGGGGATTTCTTTCTTGCTCTGCTCGGCTTCGAGCTGATCCAGCGTATTCATGGCTTCTCCTTGATCGAATTCGTTCCCAACAGACGGTCGAGAATGATCGCCGCCGCCGAGCGAACCGAGAGGTGGTTGTAATCGCTATCGCCTTCGATCGGCTCTAGGATGATGTCGGAGCGGGCCAGGACTTCTTCGGTGAGGCCCCATCCCGTACCCAGGAGTATCAGGAAAGGCGAAGGGTCTATTACTAGCATGTTCTTGAGGCTGGTGAAAGGGCTCCGGCCCTCGCCTTTGCGGGCCGAGGTGACGACCAGGCGGGGTTTCTCGCCCGTCTCGCGCTCGATGTCGATGATCGCGTCGTCGAGGGTGTCGGTCACGCGCGCGAGCGCGAGCGCGTCTTTGCGCGTCTCGTTGTATTCGGCGCCGTAGCCAGTCTCCCAATGGGCAATGATCTTGAGCGAGAGCTTTTGCAGCGCCTTCACCGGCGTGACGACATAGAAACCCTTGAGTCCGTAGGTTCGCGCGGCGCGCGCGATATCGTGAATGTCCATGTTGGTGACCGCGGTCGTGACGATCTCGCGGTTCTTGTCGTAGACCGGATGGTGCAGCAGGGCAATGTAAATTTTCGCGCGCGGCTTCGCTGTGGCCGATTGCGTCTTCGCGAATAGATCCGGCCTGCGCTCGCGCGTTAAATTCGCGCTTGCCTCGGCGCGCCAGCGGCGGATTTTTTCGTGATCGCCGGAGATCAGCACCTCCGGCACTCTCATGCCGCGGAATTCCTCCGGCCGCGTGTACTGGGGGAACTCGAGCAGGCCGTCGCTGAACGAGTCCTCCTCCGGCGACTGCGCATTGCCGAGGACGCCGGGGACGAGGCGCGCGACCGCGTCGATCACGACGAGCGCCGGCAGTTCGCCGCCGGAGAGCGTGTAGTCGCCGACGGACAATTCCTCGTCGACGAAGGCTTTCACGCGCTCGTCGACGCCCTCGTAGCGCCCGCACACGAGCACGATCTCTTCCTCGCGCGCGAGCCGCGCCGCCTCGGCTTGTTCGAAGAGCTTGCCCCGCGGGCTCAACAGGATGACTCTCGGCTGCTTGAGATTTTTTTTCGCCGACTCGATCGCCGCGACCAGCGGCTCGGGCTTCATCACCATTCCCTGGCCGCCGCCGTAGGGCGTATCGTCGACGGTGCGGTGCTTGTCGCCCGTGAAATCGCGCGGGTCGACGAAGCGCACGTCGAGGAGCTTTTTCTCTCTCGCACGCTTCAAGATGCTGTGCGCGAGCGGCGAGTCGAACATGCCCGGAAAGAGCGTGATGACGGTAAAGCCCGGCATAAAATTGTGGGAAACAGTCTAGACGGAAGGGGAAGGGAAGTCTAACGGGGAGAAAAAGGTTAGAACGGTAGCACGATAGTAGTCCTATGGTCGCTCAGGTAGACCGATTTATATCATCCGTCCACTCGATTGGCTTAAAGGACCAAATGTCGTTTGGATTATCGACGGTAAGCCCATCTTTCCAGGAGACCTGGCCCGTGCGCCTGTGAATTTTATTTGGATCGCGCAATGGCTCTTCAGCGTAGCCGAAGCGAATCACGGCTAACGGATCTTCAAAAGTAACGTCGCCAATCGCGCCTTCGAGTTGAACAATGTGGGCGTGAACGATCGCCCTGGAGCCGACAGCGAACCGTTGTTTCGTTAGGCGAATCATTCTTAATGAAAAATTAGTTCTGCGCGACCTTCTCCAGCGACTCGGCCATTTTCACCAGCCGCACGAACTCGGCGCGGTAGCCTTCCGGGTCCGCGCCGCGCGCCGCGTTGGCGAGCGCCGCGATTTTCGCCGGTTTGAAGTCCTCCAGCGCGCTCTCGCCGCGGAGCCACTGGCCGAATGCCGCAACGGCGACGGCGAAGCGCTGTTCCATCGGCGCTGAGTCGAATTGCGCGAGCGCGTCGGCGGCGCGCACCGGCTGCTCGATCAGGCGGCTCGCCGTCTGGCCTGGTAGTTTGTAGCGCAGCTTGACGAACGCAACCTCGTCGTTCGGCTTGTTCGCGGGCGGCGTCTGAGCAGCGCGCTCAGTCTGATAGCGGAGCGGCTCGATGCTGCGGCCCTTCGCGCCTACCGGAGTGATCTCGTATATCGCGGTGACTGTGTGGCCGGCGCCGATGTCGTAGCCGATGAGGCGGTACTCGGCCACTTTGGCCGGATTGAACTCGATCTGAATCTTGACATCGTCGGCGATCGGGAAGAGCGTGGACGCCAATTCTTCCGACAGCGTTTTGCGCGCTTCCAGCAATGAATCGATATAGGCGGCGTTGCCGTTGCCGGCCTGCGCCAGCCGTTGCATGAGCGCGTCGTTCAGGTTGCCGAGGCCGACGCCGAAGATGGAAAGATAGATGCCACTTTTGCGCTTGTCCTTGATGAAGCGCTCGAGCTCTTTGGGATCGGTGATGCCGACGTTGAAGTCGCCGTCGGTCCCGAGAATGACGCGGTTGACCCCCTGCTTGTCGAAATTCCGCTCGGCGAGCCCGTAGGCGCGCTGCAGCCCTTCGCCGCCGGCCGTCGATCCGGCCGCGCGCAGGCCGTCGATTGTCTCAATGATCTTGTGCTTGTCGCGGCCTGTTGTCGGCTCCAGAGCGGTTCGCGCCTCTCCGGCATAGGTGACAATTGCCACGCGGTCATCGTCGCGGAGCTGCTGCGCGAAGAGCCGAAAGCCCTGCTGAAGGAGCGGAAGGCGGTCGTCCGGCTCCATGGAACCCGACGTGTCGATCAGCAGAACAACGTTGGCGCGCGGGCGCTCGGCGCGCTGGATGTCGTAGCCGCGGAGCGCGATGTGGAGCAGTCGTTTGTCCGCGCTCCACGGGCTCGGCATGATCGTCGTCGTCAGTCGGAAGGGCTGCGCGCGGTTCTCGGGCGCCGGATAGTTATAAGGAAAGTAATTAACCATCTCTTCGACGCGAACGGCATCGCGCACGGGGAGGCGGCCGTTCGTCAGAATTCGCCGCACCAGACCATAGGACGCGGTATCGACGTCGATGCTGAAAGTCGAGACCGGATGCTCGGCGACGCTGACGACGCCGTTGGGCTCATTGTCGGGGAAGCGGTCGGTGCCGGGATATGTTGGGAAAATCTGCCCACCAACGCGGCTCATCGGCGCGTAGCCTTGATTTGCGCTGAGGCCGCGTTCGGCCCGAGGCGCTGCCATTCCCAGACCGTCTGTTGTGCCGCGGTGCAACTCCGCCTGCCCCTTGAGGTCTGCGGGGGGCGCTGTGGATTGGGTCTGACGGATCTTCGACTCCGGCGTACAGGAGCCGAAAAATAAAAGGACGAGAGCGAGCGAGAGAAGGCGACCGGTATACAGCATGAGCCCTCCTTGCGAGCTTTAGGGGTTGGTAATTAACCCTTAGACGACGGAAAATGGATTTAGCTGACACGGAACGGCAAAAGTTTTCGTTCTAGGTCTTAGCCCAGCTTCGCTCGCAGCTTGGCGAATCGGACGCGCGCCTGCTCGACGCGCTTCAGGTAGTTCCGAAGGCTTTGCTCGCCGCATTTTTCGCCGGCCCCGGGGTGGAAGGCGCGGCGGATGAACGATTCGGCCTTGCCGGCGCCGCAGAGATGCACGGCGGCCGCGAGCTTTTGCCGCTGGTTGGCGGTCGTCTTCGCGACGGCGGCTTTGGCGGTCATGGCCTTCTGAACGATCTGCTGCAGGTAGGCGGCGGTGAGCTCGATCGCGTGGCTCGGCATCGCGCGGTTGTAAAGCCTCGTGAAACGGCAGGCGGCGCCGCTAAAGACTTTATGTTCTTTGACGCAATAGTTCCGCGCCTCGGCGAATGTCCCGTCGGTCATTTGATACATGCCGACCGAGCTCGATGCCGGCCTATAGATCTCGAACGGGTTCCAAGACCACTGCCAGCGCCAGTACGTGCGCGCGATCGGGTTGCCTTCCGCTTCGACCTGGGCGATCGCCGCCAGCAGCTCGGGCGAGATATCGGCGGTGGAGTATTTCACGAACAGCTCGCCGTAAGTCTTCCATGTCTGTTCGGGAGACTTGTAGAACGACTCGCTTGCCGGCGCGAGCAGCTCGGCGGGCTTGCGGGATACCTGATAGACCCAATTGACGAGGAAAAAGAAGCCGAGCGCGACGATGAAATAACCGACGAAAATGCCGCGGTCGCGAAGCCGCCACCGCCTCGAATACCCTTTCACCGCACCGATGGCTGCGAAAGACATCGGCGCATTCTAGCGCAGCGGGATTCGCAGGTGAAGAGGAAAGATGAAGAATCCGTTAAAGGTTGTCGGTGTTTGCAGCAGCCGACAGAAGCGCTCCAAACGGCGCTATTTTGCTACGCAGCCGACCGGCGAGGCGGAAGTAAGGGCTCGATTTGCTTAGTTTATTTGTTTTTCGCGTAGTCGAGCATGCCCTGAAAATCGACTATCACAGCGGGCTCACTGCCGACAACCCAAGCGTCGTGGCCGGGCGACAGCAGGGACACGTCACCCGCGCGGCAGTCGAATTCCTGGCCGTCATCCATCTTGACCCGAATGACGCCCGAGACGTGGTACTGAAAATGCGGGGCCTCGCAGCTTTTGGTCTTGGCGATCGGCTGCACCGACGTCGACCAGCGCCAGCCGGGCTCGAAGATCGCCCGGCCGACCGTCGATCCGCCGATCTTCATGATCTCGACGCGACCCTTGGGAAACTCGCGGACCTCGTCGGGCTTGCCGAAGGTTTTATGCTCGCTAGTAGCCATAAACGCCTCCTGTATTTCGCAAAACGCCTAGCACGAATTTTTGCGATCGCAAGCAAGTAGACGGCGCTATTTTATTTTTTCAGCCGTTCTGGCGAAGGTGTTCGCCATGTGGCGTGATTGGGCGGTAAATCGAGGTCATGAAGATCGTGCTCCGCGAGCTTGATGCGCAACGTGCTTCCGTCTTTCAGCCGTGTGACACACTCCGATTTCAGAAGCGAAGGAAGATCGACTTCTAGTTCTTCGCTGAGAGCGCGTTTTTCGTGTCCTTCAATGGTGAAAGCGATGAGGAAGTTGTTTTCTGCTCGCGCTGAGTACCGCCCGTCCGCTCGCCGTAGGAGAACGGTTGCTTTCATCTACAATTCCAGCAACCCTTCCGGCGGGTCGACGATGACGCGGCCGGCGTCGAAGTCGATCTTCGCGATGATCTCTTTTACGACCGGGATGAGATATTCTTTCTCGCCGTCTTCGACGACGTAGAGATCGCCGCCGGGCGTGGGCCAGAGGCGCGCGATCGTGCCGATGCGCGCGCCCTTGGTGTCGAAGACATCCATGCCGACGACTTGATAATAATAGTATTCGTTATCCGCGAGCGGCGGCAGATCGCCTTCGGCGACGCACACGGCAGCGCCGATCCATTTCTTTGCGTCATTAATGTCCTCGACGCCGTCGAGATGAATCAGCAGCTGTCGCTTGTGCGGCTTGACGGCTGCAAGGCGCATCGGCGCGCGCGCGCCATCTTTTTCCAGGAAAACTTCTTTGACGGACAAAAGGGTAGAGCTGTCGGGATTGTAGGGCGATAGCTTGAGCCAGCCCTCGATGCCGTGCGTGGCGACGATCTCGCCCAGGGAAACCAGCCGCTCCGGCGCTTGAGGGAGTGAAGGCGTGGCTTATTTCTCTTCGACGATCTCCAGGACAACCTTGCGGTTCGCCTTGGAGGCGGCGGCGTTCAGGATCGTGCGAATGGATTTCGCGGTTCTGCCTTGCTTGCCGATGATGCGACCGAGATCTTCTTTAGCAACTCTCAATTCCACAACCGAGGCGGTATCGCCTTGCGTTTCTTTCACTTCCACAGCTTCAGGGTTGCTGACCAGGGCTTTCGCCAGATACTGCACCAGGTCTTTCACGGGAAATTACCCCTTTCAAGTTTGATTGCTCCGGGACTTTTTCATGAGCTCGGAAACGGTTTGCGAGGGCTTCGCGCCTTTCTTGATCCAGGAATCGAGCTTCTCGCGGTTAAGCTTGATGCCGGCCGCGGCCTTCGGATCGTAGCTGCCGACCTGCTCGATGAATTTGCCGTCGCGCGGCGAGCGCGAATCGCTCACGACGACGCGGTAGTACGGCTTCTTTTTGCCGCCGTGGCGGCTCAGACGGATCGTGACGCTCATGTATCCTTCCTTTTAGTTGTTGAACGGCATGGGCATCCGATTGAATAGGCCGCGGATGCCGCCTCGGCTGAAACGCTGCATCATTTTTTTCATTTCAATGTACTGCTTGATCAAACGGTTCACGTCGGTAACCGTCGTGCCGCTGCCCTGCGCGATGCGCTTGCGCCGGCTGCCGTTGAGAATCTCCGGCTTGCGGCGCTCTTGGAGCGTCATCGAGTTGATGATCGCGTCCACGCGCTTAAGATCTTTTTCCGCCTGGCCGAGATCGACCTGCTGCGAGAGCTTGCGGGCGCCCGGCACCATGTCGAGGAGGTCGCCGATCGAGCCCATTTTTTTGAGCTGCCGAAGCTGCGACTGAAAATCCTCGAGCGTGAACTGATTCTTTTTCGCCTGCTTGAGTAGGCGCTCGGCTTCCTTCTCGTCGTAAACTTCGCGCGTCTTCTCGATTAGCGAGAGCACGTCGCCCATGCCGAGGATGCGCGTCGCGACCCGCTCGGGATAAAACGGCTCGAGCGCCTCGGGCTTCTCGCCCGTGCCGGAGAAGAGAATCGGTCGGCCTACGATCTCGCGCATCGACAGGGCCGCGCCGCCGCGCGCGTCCCCGTCCATCTTCGTAAGAATAATGCCGGTTAAATCGATCTGCTTACTGAAGCCCTCCGCCTGATTGACTGCGTCCTGGCCGGTCATCGCATCGGCGACGAGCAGCGTGTGATGCGGATGCACGGCGCCGGTGATGTTCTTGAGCTCTTCCATGAGCTCGTCGTCGATGTGCAGCCGGCCGGCTGTGTCGATGATGACAAGGTCTGCGAATTCACGCTTTGCCTGGTCGACCGCTTCGCGCGCGATCGCGACCGGGCTCTGATCAGCGCGCGAGTCGTACACGGGAATATCGAGATTTTGGCCGAGCGTTTTCAATTGCTCGATCGCCGCGGGGCGATAGATGTCGGCGGGGACGAGATAGGGCTTGCGCTTTTTCTCGCGCTTCAAATAGAGCGCGAGCTTCGCGACCGTCGTCGTTTTACCGGAGCCTTGAAGGCCGACGAGCATGAGAATCTGCGGCGGAGGGCCTTTCAAGTCCAGGTCGGCGTATTCGCCGCCCAGAAGCCGCGTAAGCTCCTCGTGAACGATCTTGATGAATTGCTGATCGGGCGAGAGGCTCTGGAGGACTTCCTGTCCGAGCGCTTTGGCTTTGACCGCGTCGAGAAAACTTTTGACGACCTTGAAATGGACGTCGGCTTCGAGCAGCGCCATGCGCACGTCCCGGAGCGCGTCGTCGATGTTGTTTTCGCGGATTTTTCCCTGGCCGCTGAGTTTCTTGAAAGTCAGCTCCAGCTTGTCGGCTAGGTTCTCGAACATGTAGGGGTTTTCGGCTTGCGGTATTACTTCGTGGAGGTCCCTTAAGGATTAAGGATTAAAGAGAGTTGGATGCGTTGTCAAGGCGGGAAAAAGAACCCCGGCCCGCCGGGAGGCGGGCCGGGGAATTAGATGTGCGAGTTACATCATGCCGCCCATGCCGCCCATGCCGCCGCCCGGAGGCATCGGAGGCATCGCCGACTTCTCCTCCGGCTTCTCCGCCACCATCGCCTCCGTCGTGAGCATGAGGCCGGCGACGGACGAGGCGTTCTGCAGCGCCGTACGGACGACCTTGGTCGGGTCGATGATGCCGGCTTTGAGAAGGTCGGTGTATTCTTCGGTCGCGGCGTTGAAGCCGAAAGCGCCTTTACCTTCTTTAACCTTTTGCAGCACGATCGCGCCTTCGACACCGGTGTTCAGTGCGATGCGGCGGATCGGCTCTTCGGTCGCGCGCCGGATGATGTTGACGCCCCACCGCTCCTCCTCGGGCACTTTGAGCTTCTCGAGGGCGACGGCGGAGCGGATGAGCGCGACGCCGCCGCCGGGGACGATGCCTTCCTCGACCGCGGCGCGCGTGGCGTGCAGCGCGTCCTCGACGCGGGCTTTCTTCTCTTTCATCTCGACTTCAGTGGCCGCGCCGACGTTGATGACTGCGACGCCGCCGATCAGCTTCGCGAGGCGCTCCTGGAGCTTCTCGCGATCGTAATCCGAGGTCGTCTCGTCGATCTGCGCGCGGATCTGCTTGATGCGGCCTTCGAGATCCGCCTTCTTGCCGGCGCCGTCGACGATCGTCGTGTTGTCTTTATCGATGACGATGCGCTTCGCGCGGCCGAGATCCTGCAGCGAAATGTTCTCGAGCTTGATGCCGAGCTCTTCGGCGATCACTTTGCCACCGGTGAGAATCGCAATATCTTCGAGCATCGCCTTGCGGCGGTCGCCGAAGCCCGGCGCCTTGACGGCGCAGCACTGAAGCGTGCCGCGGATCTTATTGACGACGAGCGTCGCGAGCGCTTCGCCCTCGATGTCTTCGGCGACGATCAGAAACGGGCGGCCGGTCTTCGCGATCTGCTCGAGGATCGGGAGCAGCTCTTTCATCGAGCTGATCTTCTTCTCGTTTAAAAGGAGATAAGCGTCCTGGAGAACGCATTCCATTCTTTCCGGATCGGTGACGAAATAAGGCGAGAGATAGCCGCGGTCGAACTGCATGCCTTCGACGACTTCGAGCGTCGTCTCGAGACCCTTGGCTTCCTCGACCGTGATCACGCCTTCCTTGCCGACTTTGTTCATCGCCTCTGCGATGACGTCGCCGATCGTCGAATCGTTGTTCGCGGCGATGGTGCCGACCTGCGCGATCTCTTTCGGATCCTTGGTCGGCTTGGAAATGTTCTTGAGCTCCTCCGTGATCGCGGCTACAGCCTTATCCATGCCGCGCTTGAGCGACATCGGGTCGTGGCCGGCGACGACCATCTTGACGCCTTCGGAGAAAATCGCGCGCGCGAGCACGGTTGCCGTGGTCGTGCCGTCGCCGGCAACGTCGGAGGTCTTGCTCGCGACCTCCTTCACCATCTGCGCTCCCATGTTCTCGAACTTATCCTCGAGCTCGATCTCCTTCGCAACGGTGACGCCGTCCTTGGTTACGTTGGGCGCGCCGAACGACTTGTCGAGCACGACGTTGCGGCCCTTCGGGCCGAGAGTGACGGTAACCGCGTCGGCGAGGAGATTAACTCCCTTGAGGATCGCCTCGCGCGCGTCCTGTTCAAATTTTACAATCTTTGCTGCCATCTTATGCCTCCTGGAATTGACTGTATGAGGTTTACTTCTCGATTACGCCGAGGATGTCCTCCTCGCGCATGATGAGGTGTTCTTCGCCGTCGATGTTGATCTCGGAGCCGGAATATTTGCCGAAGAGAATCCGATCGTTGACTTTCACGTCGAGCGGCACGACCTTTCCGTCCTCATTGGCTTTCCCTTTACCGACCGCGACCACCTTGCCTTCCTGGGGTTTCTCCTTGGCGGTATCCGGGATGATGATGCCCCCCTTAGTTTTCTCTTCCTCCTCGATTCGCTTCACGATGACACGATCCTGTAAAGGTCTAATCTTCACTTGACTCCTCCTTTTAAAAGTCAGCGTAAAATAAATTCAAAAAACAAACGGGCCGAGCGGCTGTTGCGCAGCGGCCTTTATTTAAGCACTCGTTTTATAATGTCAAGAGAGCTGAATAGGCGCTCTGTGACGGGGCCGGATTCCAAGCTCTTATATCACGCGGTCGGCAAAAGCAAGCCCGCGTACTACCGATGTTTTCTCAGCTCCTCCTCATAATATTTTCGGTACAAAACATCCCATTCCCGGCTGCCGGGCGCGACCCGACGGGAGAGCGACTGAATCTTCTGGCGCACGATGTCGTCGAGACGGTCTTCGCCGCCGAAAAACTCCTCCAGGACGCGCTTGGTCTCGGCGAGCGCGCAGGCTTCATTGGTAAAGTCGGCGAGGTCGTTCTTCCATACCCCATCGATGATCAAGTGCGCGAGATGGGATATACGGCTTTCGGTCAGGCGCGTCATCGTTCAATCTTCCTCACGATAACCCCTGTGCAATTCGAATGGGTCATAGCACGAAACCCTTTTTCTGTGCGATCCTCTGCTTTATTAAAAGGAACATCTTATGCTGGTCCATTTCGCCTGCTCGGCGCATATCGCCCGCGTGACTCGCGAGCATCTCGCGCGCCTCTTCCTCGATGACATCTTCTTCATGAAAATTCCTGATGATCGTGTCCCTGATCTTGGCGCGCACTTCCGGCTCGCCGGCTTTGAGCTTGATCAATTCCTTGGCGCGGTACGCCTTCACGATCTCGTCGACCAGACGGTCGGCCTGTTCGGGCTTGATTTTCATGCTTGTGGAAAACCCTGTGGACAGCCTGCGAGCACCTTGTGACCGGGCCGGTAATAAGACAAATTTCAGGCTCGTTTTCTACTTACTGTCGGCGGGTGTCGAAGTCAACCTGGCGGCGAAAAAAGCCAGTATTTTACTGGCGTCGGCCAAGAATTACCTTGTGCCGACGGGAGATTTTTGTCAATATGCGAAAACATGCGATTTGACGGCCGCTCGCTATCAAATCCAACGGACTTATCCACAGCCTTCGTGCCGGTGGGTAGTCCCGTAAAGCCAGCCGCATGTGGAGAAGTTTGACCACATTGCAAAAACCCGCTGCTCTCAGACCCGGAGATAAGATCGCCGTTGTCGCGCCGTCGGGCAAAGTCGACGACGAAAAGCTCAAAACCGGCATCGCAGCATTAGAGCGCGCCGGCTTCGCAGTCGAGACCGCCGACAACATCCTCGCCCGCAAGGGTTATCTCGCCGGCGAGGCCGTCGGACGCGCAGCCGCGCTGCGCAAATTTTTCGAGCGTTCAGACGTCGCTGCAATCCTGGCGGCGCGCGGCGGCTTCGGCTCGATCCAGATGCTGCCTTACCTCGACGCCGACGCGATTCGACGCCATCCGAAAATTTTTGTCGGCTACAGCGATTTGAGCATCGTGATCAACTGGCTCGTACAGCGGTGCGGCATGGTCGCGTTTCACGGTCCGATGGTCGCCATGGAGCTTGCGCGCGGCCTCGACGGCCGCAACGCCGACTTTTTCTGGGGTACGCTCACGGGCAAAAAAACGCGCTGGGATATCGACCTGGGCGAAACCGTCCGCTCCGGCGTAGCCGAAGGGGAAGCCGCGGGCGGCTGTCTCTCCACGATCGTGACGACGATCGGCACGCCGTACGAGATCGACACCGCCGGCAAGATGCTGTTTCTCGAGGATGTCGCCGAGAAGCCATATCGCATCGAACGCATGCTGACGCACATGAGAATGGCCGGAAAGCTCGACCGCGTCGCCGGCATTGTTTTCGGCAGTTTCAGCTACTGCGAAGGCGACGGCGAGCGCGAAGTCGCCGAGATCATCCGCGAGATGTTCCGCGATGCGCCGTATCCCGTCGCGACCGGCGTTCCTGCCGGCCACGGCGACGATAACATCATCCTGCCGCTCGGCGTGAAGATGAAGCTAGACGGCGCGGCGCGACGGCTGAGCCTGATCGAGCCGCCGGTGCACGCGCCTGGTTGTTGACGATGCCGCTGCACGCCGTCGAAGACGCGTTCAAGGAGGCTCTGGCGGAAGGCGTCTTTCCCGGCGCCGTCGTGCTCGCGGCCAAAGGCGAAGAGATTCTCTGCCACGCCGCGTTCGGCGCGCGCTCACTCGTGCCGGAGAAAACGCCGATGCGGCCGGATACGATCTTCGATCTCGCCTCGCTCACCAAGCCGCTCGCGACCGCGCCGGCGGTCATGCTGCTCGTGCGGGACAAGAAAATCCGCCTCGACGAGCGCGTGACGCGCTTCTTTCCCAACTTCGGCGTTTTCGGGAAGACCTACGTCACGTTCCGCCAGCTGCTCTCGCATGCCTCGGGCCTGCCGGCGTGGAAAGCCTACTATGAGGACATCATCCGCGACCAGAGGGCGGGCAAGGTAAATTTCGTCGCGAGCCGCGCCGCCAAGCATTATGTCTTCGAGCAGATTCACCGCGAAAAGGTGGCGAGCACGCCCGGCACGCAGGCGCTTTACAGCGACTTGGGCTACATGCTGCTCGGCGAGACGGTCGAGGAAATCACCGGCTGGACGCTCGACCGCTATTGTTTCGATAAAATTTACAGAGCCGTCGGGCTGCGCTCGACCTCGTTCATCGATCTTACGCAGTTGCGGGCGCGGCGCCTCGAGCCGATTCAGGAAATGATCGCGCCCACCGAGGACTGTCCGTGGCGCAAGCGCGTCGTCTGCGGCGAAGTGCACGACGACAACGCGTACGCGATGGGCGGCGTCGCTGGACACGCCGGGCTTTTCTCCAATGCCGAGGACATCCATCGTTTTTTGCTCCGGCTCAGGAAATGTCTCGCCGGCGGCGACCCGCTTTTTCCCGCGCCGGTCGTCGAGGAGTTCTTCGCCCGCGATCAGTCCGTTCCGGGTTCGACCTTTGCGCTCGGCTGGGACACGCCGTCGCCCGAGAATTCCAGCAGCGGAAGTTTTTTCTCGCCGCATTCAGTGGGTCATCTCGGCTTCACAGGTACGTCGATCTGGTGGGATTTGGAGAAAGATTGCCACATTATTTTGCTTACGAACCGCGTGCATCCGTCGCGCACGAACGACAAGATCAAGGGCTTTCGCCCGCATATCCACAATATCATCATGAGACACGTGCTGCAGTGAAAGCTTTACTATGAAAACTTTACAGCGGGGCGCACACATCCATCTGATCGCGGTCTGCGGCGTCGGCATGGCGCCGCTCGCCGGGCTGCTACAGGCGCAGGGTTACCGCGTCACCGGCTCGGACCAGAACGTCTATCCGCCGATGAGTACGTATCTGGCGGAGCTTCGCATCGAAGTGATGAGCGGCTACGCGGCCGAGCATCTCCGCGACAAACCGGACCTCGTCGTCGTCGGCAACGCGGTGTCGCGCAACAATCCCGAAGTGGAAGAGATGCTGCGGCTTAACGTTCCGTACATTTCTTTCCCCCAAGCGCTCGGAGAATTTCTCATCGGCGCAAAGCGCTCGCTCGTCATCGCCGGCACACACGGCAAGACGACGACTTCGGCGCTGATGTCGTGGGTGCTCGCCAGCGCCGGACGCGAGCCGAGCTTTTTCATCGGCGGCATGCCGCGGAATTTCTCCGGCGGATTTCAGCAGGGGAGCGGCGATTGGGTCGTGCTCGAAGGCGACGAATACGACACCGCCTTCTTCGACAAAGGGCCGAAGTTCCTCCACTACAAAGCTGAGAAGGTGATTCTCACGAGCGTCGAGTTCGACCACGCGGATATCTATCGCGACCTCGAGCATCTCAAGAGCTCGTTCCGCCGCCTGACCGAATCGCTTCCGCCTAAAGGCGGTCTGCTCGTGTGCAACGAATACGAATCGGCGCGCGAAGTCGCCGCGGCCGCGCGCTGCCCGGTCGTCTATTACGGCGACGATAAGCCGCAAGGCTGGAGCGCGCGCAACATCCGCGCCGACGGCGCTGCGACCTGGTTCGAGCCGGTCCACAACGGCCGCGCGGACGAGCCCGTGAAGGTCGCGATGATCGGGCGGCACAATGTGATGAATGCGCTCGCGGTCTACGCGACCGCGAAGGAATTGGGCCTCGCGCCCGCGACGATCCGCGAGGGCATGGCGACGTTCGCCGGCGTGTGCCGCCGGCAGGAGCTCAAGGGCGAGGCCGGCGGTGTCGCCGTGATCGACGACTTCGCGCATCATCCCACGGCGATCGAGGAGACGATCGAAGCCGTCAAGCGGGCGTATCCGGGAAGGCGCGTCTGGGGCATTTTCGAGCCGCGCAGCAACACGAGCCGGCGGCGCTTCTTTGCGCACGAGTTTCCGCGCGCGCTCGCGCGCGCCGACCGCGTCGTGGTCGCGGGAGTCTACCTGCCGGATAAAATTCCGATCGAGGACCGCCTGCCGGCGGAAGAGGTCGTCGCGGAGATCAATCGTCTCTCCGGCGGCACGAAGGCCGCGCTCATCGAGCAGCCCGACGCGATCGCGCACCATGTGGCGGACAACGCCGCGCGGGGCGACGTCGTCCTCGTCATGTCCAACGGCGGCTTCGGCGGCGTGCAGGAGAAAATTTTACAATTGCTGAAAGCGAAGAGCGCCTAAAAAGTAGTGGCAGTCCCAATGGCCCGCGGCGACAATATCCACGAGCTTCCCGCCGACTTACCGGTTCCGGTCGACGACGGCGCCTGCGATCATCTCGCGGGCGCGGCTGTTCCCTCGGTCCGGCTCGAATCCACTGCGGGGCGGATGATCGACCTCTCTGCGCTTTCCGGCCGGACGGTCGTCTACTGTTATCCGCGAACCGGCCGGCCGGATGTCGAGCTGCCGACAGGATGGAACGCGATTCCCGGCGCGCGCGGCTGCACACCCGAGTCGTGCGGTTTTCGCGATCACTTCCAGGAGTTGCAATCGCTCGGCGCGGATGTCTTCGGTCTCAGCACGCAGGAGAGCGACTACCAGCGCGAAGCGGCAAAGCGGCTCCATTTGCCGTTCGAATTGCTGAGCGACGCCGAGCTCGGCTTCGCGCGGGTGCTCCGCCTGCCGACATTTCACGTCGACGGCATGACGCTGATCAAGCGTCTCACGCTCGTTCTCCGCGGCGGCCGAATCGAAAAAGTTTTTTATCCCGTCTTTCCGCCCGACAAGCACGCCGAAGAAGTCGCCGCCTGGCTCACGGTTAACCCGCGCTGACGCCCGCGCGTTTGCATGCGCGGCCGCATTTCGCTACTTTCGAGACGGAGATTCGATTTGTCTTCCGACACCGCTGAAAATCTTTCGCCCGCCATGCAACCTGCGGCGGCGCGGGCCGAACATGTCTCGTTCGCGGCGCTGCGCCATCGCGATTTCCGCCGTTACTTTGTTTTCAACCTGGCGTCGATGATGGCCGACAACATCGAGCATGTCATCAGCTACTGGCTGCTATACCAGACGTTTAAGTCGCCGCTGCTCGGCGGCTTCGCGGTGATCAGCCATTGGACGCCGTTTCTGCTCTTCTCAGTTTACTTCGGCGCGATGGCGGACCGCTACGACTGCCGCCGAGTCATTCAGACGGCGCAGGTCATGTACATGGCGGTGTCGATTGCTTGGGCGATTCTTTTTTTCACCGGCGCGATTCAGCTCTGGCATGCGTGCGTGCTGCTCGTGATTCACGGCATGGCGGGTGTGCTCTGGAGTCCGGGCAGCCAGTTGCTGATCCACGACATCGTCGGGCCCGAGCATCTGCAGAGCGCCGTGCGCTTGAACGCGACTTCGCGTCAACTCGGCGTGCTGCTCGGCCCGGCGGTCGGCGGCGGCTTGATGCTCGCGCTCGGTCCTTCGGCGGGGCTGCTCGTCAACGCCGCGCTCTATCTGCCGCTCAGTATCTGGCTGCTGCTCGTGCCGTACACCGGCCACCGCGACCGCAAAATCGCGGTGGCGCGGCCGGCGCTGAGCCTGCGCGACGCTGTCAACGTTATGCGTGAGGCATCCACCAATCCGACGATTCTCTCGATGATTCTCCTCGGCGGCGCGACGTCGCTGCTCGTCGGCAACGCCTTTCAGGCGCAGATGCCGGAGTTCGCGCACGATCTCGGCACGGATAAGCAGGGCTTCGCGTACAGCGCGCTGCTCGCGGCGAACGCCGGCGGCGCGGTACTCGGCGGATTTTTGCTCGAAGGCAAGGCGCTGCTGCGGCCGAGCGTTCGCACCGCGACGATCTGCGCCATTATCTGGTGCCTGCTGATCGCCGGCTTCGCCGCGACGAATAGCTATCTGACGGCGCTCGTGCTGCTCTTCGCTGCAGGCGTCGTCAATCTCGCGTACCTGTCGATGGCGCAGACCCTCGTGCAGTTGCTCGCGCCCGCCAATCTCCGGGGCAAGCTGATCGGCCTGTTCAACATGTCGAACTTCGGCCTGCGCGCGTTCAGCGGCGTCACCGTCGGCGTTCTCGGCAGCATCGTCGGCGTCCACTGGTCGCTCGCGCTGAGCTCGCTGGCGCTCGCCGCCGTCACGCTCGGCCTGCTCGCTTTCGCCATGCGCACCGCGGCGGACGCGCGCTGATTCGCGCGCATGTCGCCGCAGCTCATCGCGCTGGCATCGGCCTTCTCCTACGCCTTCTGCATCATCTCGGCCCGCCTCGGGCTGCGCTACTCCAACAGCACGACGGTTACGTACGTCTCGCTTCTGGTGCACACGTCTGTGCTCTGGCCGATCGTGTTTTTCCGCGGCGTTCCTAGCGTGCCGCTTGCGGCGCTCGCATTGTTTCTCACCGCCGGCAGCCTGCAGCCGGCGATCCGCTTATTCACCTATACCGGCATCGCCAAAATCGGCGCGGCTCGGAGCTACGCGCTGCGCGCCTCGGCGCCGCTCTTCAGCGCGGTGCTCGCGATTATTTTTTTGGGCGAGCAGACGACGCTGCCGATCGTGGCTGGAACGCTCGCGATCGTCGCGGGAATATTTCTTACGTCGTGGGAAAGCGGCGGGAAGCCGGTGCTCTGGCTCGATCTCGCCCTGCCGGTATTTGCCGCGCTACTTGCGGGCATCGCGCAGCCGATCCGCCGCCAGGCGCTCAGCTTAGCGAACGAGCCGCTTTTTTTCGCGGCGATCGTCGGAGCGATCTCGCTTGTCTGGTACGTGCTCTATCTCGCGCTGCCGGGAACGGAGAAGCCGGTGTGGAACCGCAAATCGCTCGTGCCGTTCGTCTCCGCGGGCCTCTTCGAGACGCTGGGGATTTGGCTCAGCATCGCCGCGCTGAGCCAAGGAACCGTCGTGGTCGTGACGCCGCTGCTGTCGACGAGCCCGGTGTGGGTGCTGATAATATCGTCGATCTTCCTGCGCCACGTCGAGCGCATCACCTGGAAGATCACGCTCGGAACGCTCGGCGTCGTCGCCGGCACGATCATCATCGCGCTCGGGCGCTGAGCGTGGTCAGCTCCGCTTGATCAATTTCTGCAAACTCCGCATCTCGCGCGGCGGCTTAAGATGCTGCCCGGCGATCGTCCACGATACTTCGCCGACGTAAAGATCGCCGCGCGAGTCGAGCGCGAGGCCGTGCGGCGCGATGAACTGCCCCGGCGCCTCGCCTGGGCGGATGTCGCCCAGGCGCGCGAGAATTTTTCCTTGCTTCGAGAGAATGCTGAGGCGCGGCCCGAGATTCGGGCAGTCCTTGTTGACCGCCATGCTTGGCCCGAGCTCTCCGAGGTAGCAGAGCGGCTCGCGCCCGGAATCCATATATAGCGCGCACGGCCGGTGCATGTTGTGCCACTGGTCGATGAACTTGCCGTTGCCGTCGAAGACCTGGATGCGGTGGTTCTCGCGGTCGGCGACGTAGAGGTAACCGTCGCGGTCGGAGACGATGTTGTGGACGATGTTGAACTGGCCTGGATCGGTGCCCGGCTCGCCCCAGGAGAACAGCAGCTTCCCGTCGGGCGAATATTTATGCACGCGCGAATTGCCGTAGCCGTCCGAGACGTAGATCTCGTTTTTCGGCGACAGCGCGACATGGGTGCAGCGGTTGAACGGCTCGCCGCCCTGATAGGGCGCGGGCTTGCCGGGGATGCCGAGCGTGAACACTATCTTGCCGTCGAGCGTGCACTTTCTCACCGTATGGTCGCCGTCGTCGGTCAAATAAATCGTATCGTCCGGCCCCATCGTCACGCCGTGCGCGCGCTTGAAGACTCCTTCGCCCCATGAGCGGAGAAAGTTTCCCTCGCGGTCGAAGACGATGACGGGATGCTCGCCGCGCGTGAAGAGATAGACCTGATCGCGCCGGTCGACGCCGACGGCGGCCACTTCCTTTAAAGTCCAGCCGTCGGGCAGCTTGCCCCAGCCCTCCGCGACTTCGTAAGTAAATTGTCCGCTGCCGACGGTTACGGCCATAACGTCTCCTTTTCCCTCACAACTACCTGTCCCGCATGCGGGAGAGGATTAGGGAGAGGGTGATGATTTGCGCGTTCCTTTATACAGCTTCAGCGGAATCAGCACCACCGCGCCGAGCAGCATGAATATTCCCGCGAGCCAGAACGCCGATAGGATGCCGGCGCGCTCGACGAAGTAGCCCGCGACGATCGGTGTGGGAAAGACGACGACCTGATTGATCAGCGAGGTCAAGCCGAACGAGGAGCCTTGAATGTGGGAGCCCGCGACGTCCATCGTCGCCGCGTTCGCGATATTGATCAGCGTGTAGAAAAATAGTCCGATCGCCGACACGACGAGCCCGAGCTGGACGCCCGGAGCCGCGAAGGCGAGGAGAAAAAACAGGAACGCGAGCGCCACGTAGGATGGCAGCATAACGGCTTTTCTGCCGTAACGGTCGGAAAGGTGCCCGAGCACCGGCTGCGACACCGTGCCCATCGCGTGCATGAGCCCGATGTAAACGCCGAGCGCGAACGGGGAATAGCCGAGATGCTCCTGGATGTAAATCGGGATGAAAGTGATCACCGAAAGCCGGCCCATCTGCAGCAGCGCGGTCGCGGCGCAGACGCCGAGAAACGCGCCGTTCTTGCCGAGCGCGTAGACGTCGCGGAATTCCGCCGCCGCGCGCCAGCTCCGGCGCGGCGCGTCCGAGAAGAAGGCCGCCAGTGCGCGCCACACGAAGAACGCGAGCAGCAATCCCGGCACGAGCTGAAGCCGTAGCACCGTCTGCCAGGGCAGCGTCACGAGGAGTAGCCCGACCGCGAGCGGTGTGAGTGTATCGCTCACGGTCGCGCCGATGCCGTGAATGGAGAGCGCAGTCGCGCGCCGGTCGGGAAACTTATTCGACAGCGACGCCGCGGCCGTCGGGTGCCAGAGCGATGTCCCGAGCCCGACCAGGCCCGCGCCGACGAGCGCCCAGAAGAGCGACGGCGCGGCGCCGATCAAAAAATACGCCGCCGCCATCGCGGCGAGCGCCGACCCGAGAATCAAGGCGCGCCGCCGCACCTGCGCGTCGGAGAGCATGCCGACGGGAAGGTCGAGCGTTCCCTGCGTGAACTGGCGCGCGGAATTGAGCGCGCCGACCTGCACGTCGTCGAGGCCGAGGCCGGCCTTGATCGACGGTATCACCACGGGAAAGAGCTGCTGGAACCAATGGATGAAAAAATGGCCGCCGGTAATGACGGAGAGAAATTTGACGCGCTCGGGGCCGATGGCGCGCACCGCGCCGGCGATCGCCGCGCTATTCAACGGCGGCTTCCTCGGGCGCGCCGCCCGAGCGCGCGAGATCTTCCGCCTTGATCTTTTCCGTATTGAATTTCGTCGCCGCTTTTTCCATGCGCTCGATCGTCTCGTCGAAATCGAGCGGCCGCGCATCCTTCGGGCGGAAGCGCAGCGGATTCAGGCGCGCGACGACGAAGCTCCTTAAATACGGGCTCGTCATGCCGCGCGCCTTGAGCGCCTCGACTTTTTCCATGACGAGGTCGTCGAGCGCCATCAGCCTCTTCGCGCGCGCGACGCGGATCTTGAGCGCCGCCTTGAGCGGCTCCTTGAGAAATTGATCGACGCGCTTGAGGAGCGGATGGTATGCGCCGCCGCTGAAGCGAGGCCGCTCCTCGTAGCAGATGCCGAGCGTGATGTAGCCCGGCTCCTCGAACTCGAGCGCATAGCTCGCCTCGTCGGCGTCGTCGAGGCGAGCGAGCTCGCGCGCCATGCGGATCACCTCGAGCGACTTTTCGCGCAGGTTGTGCGCCTTCTCGGTGTTGAGTGCGAGGATCTGATAGGCGGCGGATTCTTCCGGCACGAGAATTGCCGTGATGCACTTGGCGCCGAGCGTGCGCATCGCCGAGAGCCGGTGATGGCCGTTCGGCGTCCAGTACCGCGCGCCGTCTTCGGATTTCTGCGCGCGCACGGCGATGATTGGATCGAGAAAGCGCCCGAGCTTGCCGATGACATTTTCCAATCGGCGCGCGTGCGCGTCGGACAGATTGCGCTGATAAGGCGTGGGCTCGACCTGATCGATCGGCAGCGCGGCGAAAATGACCCATTTGCCGCCATAGGGCTCGGCATACGCGCCGAGCACTTTGCCGCCGTCGCGCTCGACCTCGCGCCCGAGCTGCGCGACCTCGGCCGGCGCGGCGCCCGCCTGCAGCTCGGCGGCGCTGAGGCCGGACGCCTTTCCGCCGGGCTTGCGGCGGCGCCGGGTCTTTTTCGGTTTCTTCTCAGGCATTGCGGTTGACGTATTCGCCGCCGACTATCCGGCGAAAGCGCGTCACCGGCAGCGCGTAAAGATAAATCCAGCAGCGCGTCTTATCGCCGTTCTCGCGCCGGATCGTGGCTTTCAGGCGGTGAAACGACCGGTCTTCGTACGCGTCCAGCGCGCCGAGCGTACGCGCTGGTTCGCGCAGGCGGTAGATCTCGCCGCGCACGCGGTCGCCGTTGCTGCGCGAGAGGATCGCGCCGGGATAAGCGCCGAGATCGTAGAGCCGGCCGCGGAACGTGCCGCCGCCGACGAAATCGGCTTCGGCGCGGAGTTTGCGGTGCATCGGATGGCCGCTCGTCGACCGCAGCGTCCCGTACACGAACAGCAGCGCGCCGGCCGCGCGCGGCTTACGGGAAGATTTTCTTTCCCGACGTTTCATCGGCGAGAAGAATCGCCTGCACGGGACAGAACTTCGCCGCCTTCAGGATATCTTCGTCGCTGTCGCCCGCGGGATCGAGCACGACGGCCTTGAACTCCTCGTCGATGTCGAAGACGTTGGGCGCGATCGAGGCGCAGTTCCGCACGCCCTTGCACTTCACGCGGTCGATCGTGATTTTCATGGCTGTTACGTCGCGCTCGCCTTGAGCGATTCGAGCTTCAAATAGCGCCGCATGAAATCGATCCAGGCGTGCAGCGCCTTGTGCGTCGCGGGAATCTCGTAATTCGCGGCGGTGTAGAGATAATGGAGCTGCGTGAAGATCGCGATGTCGGCGATCGTCATGCGTCCGAAGATAAACTCCTTCCCGGTGAAGAACTGGTCGAGCGTGCGGAAGTGGATGCCGAGACCGGCCTCGGCCTCCTTTTTCGCCTCCGGCGTCTCCGCGCGCCGCAGCGTGCGGATCGCGAGGTTCAATACTTCGTCGGCCCAGTCTTCGAGCATCAGCGCGAGTCCTTTGTCGGACGGCTTATCGGGGTAGATGCTGTTTTGCGGATACTGCTCCTCGAGAAAAGCGGAAATGAACGTCGAGTCGATAATGCACTTGCCGTTGTAGTCCATCACCGGCACTTTGCGCTGACCGGAGAAATCGATCAGCGGCTGACGGTTGGGCCGGACGTCGAAAATCTCGAACGGTACGTTCTTCATGCGCATGACAATGCGCACTTTCTCGCAAAACATCGAGGTCGCGCTCTGGTAGAGTGTTATGGCCATAGTTGCCTCCCTGCGCCTGGTCGTCTTTAATTTAGCCGTCGAACGATCACATGCAATTTGAAATCTTGATTAAATCTAAAATCCAAAATGTAAAATCGAAAATTTATTTGCCGAGGCGGGGGACTACCTCGCCCGCGAGCGTCTCCATCTGCTCCGGCAAATCATAAACGGGATTCAAATTGATCACGCGCGTGCCGGCGGCGATGATTCTGCCGAGCTTCTCCGCGCACTCCTCCGGCGCTCCCCAAACCGAAACTTTTTCGGCGAGGTCCGGCGCGCCGTAATAGGCGGCGAACCATTCTGTCAGCCGCTTCGCGGCGCGCTCGCGGTCGCGGTCGACGGCGATGTAGACGCGCTTGCCGATGGCGAATTCGGCCGGACTTTTCTTCGCCTCGGCGAGCGATTCCTTTAAGACCTTCACCTGATCGGCGAACGCATCGCTGGAAGACGAGCCCGCGCCCATAAATCCGCCTGCGCGAAACGCCGCGCGCCTGACCGCCGGCGGCGCGCTGCCGCCGATCCACACCGGCGGATGCGGTTTTTGAAACGGCTTCGGTACGACCGTCGCGTTTTTGAGCTGCCAAAACTGCCCCTCGAACGTGACACTGTCCTCGGTCCAGAGTTTTTGCATGAGCGTCAGCGCCTCGTTGAAGCGAGCGACGCGTTTGTCGGCCGAGAGGCCGTACGCCTGGTAGAGGCGCGTGACCGCGCCGAGCCCGACGCCGGCGATCACACGCCCGCGGCTCAGCTGGTCGAGACTCGCGATGCTTTTCGCTAGCCAGAGCGGACTGCGAAGGTTGATCAGGAACACCGCCATCCCAAGCTTGATTCGCTGCGTGAGCGCCGCGGCGTAGCTCAGCATGGTAATGCCTTCCATCGCGCTCGCCGCCTGCCGGAGCACGGCCTGCTCCTGCACCCATATACTATGGAAGCCGAGTTCCTCCGCGCGCTTGATGTAGCGCTGAATGGATTCGAGATCGAGAGGAAGCCGGGTGTGAATCTGCGGCGCGGCGATGCCGAATTCGACTTTGTCCGTAGCCATGTCTGCGCTCTCGATGGCAAACATATCAGCGTTTCGTTCGGCGGTTCAAGATGCAGCCCGCGCGTTTTGCAAAGACACGCGCGCGCTGTTAGCCTCGTCGATCGATGAAGCTTCTCTGCTTTCAGGCGAAACGCTTTCGCTGGAAGACGCATTCGAAGACGCTGCCGGAGGTTCCTGACCGCGAGGTCGACGAGTCGGTGGAGGAAGCCGTCGTGGTGTTTTTCCACGCCGAAGCTTCGGACGAAGCAGGGGAGCGGCGCGCCTCCGTGCTGCGCCAGACGCTGAAGCATGTCAAATGGCTTGCCAACAAGCGCGCGCTGAAGAACATCGTGCTTCATTCCTTTGCGCATCTCGGCGGCGCCGGCGCGACGACGGATTTTACGGAAAAATTGGTCGAGGAGATCGCCGAACGGCTGCGCGCGACGGGATATTCGGTTCGGCTGACGCCATTTGGTTATTTCTGCGAATGGGATTTGAGCGTCTACGGGGACAGCCTCGCGAAAGTGTGGAAAGAGATTTAACGAACAGCGGGAATTTGCCCGGGTTGGCGCGCTCCCCGGAAGTCTTATCCTAGGGTAGAGGAGGGCACCCATGGCAAGTCAAGCACAGAAAATTCCGGTCCGCGTATATCGCGGCGAGGAGCACATTATGCTGGCCGCGCCTCTTCCCGGCCTGGAGCCCGAGAATATCTCGGTGGAGATTGCCGGCGACACGGTCCGCATTCAGGGCGACGAACGCGGCCCGGGACAGCGCGACCGCGAAATGCTCATCGAAGAATGGGCGATCGGACCATATTTCCGCGAAGTGAAACTGCCGGAATTTGTGGACGCGCAACTGACGAACGCGAGCTACGGCAACGGGATTCTCGTCTTGTCGATGCCGAAATCCAAGCATACGCAGCCCGACTCGCACGTCAGCTTCAGACTTCATCCCGTCGATGCGACGCACGGCGAGCGGATCGGTCATACCGGTATGAACGTGCATCCCAAAGCGGCGGTGCAGCACGAAAAGAAACACCAAGAGGAAAATCGAGGCGAAGCGAAGATCTCGTCGCGGTGAGCTTGCCGCCGTCACGGGCTGTCGCTTAGCGCAGAGAAGGCGGGCGCGCCGATTTCGCGCCCGCCTCTCTGTGATCGTCACCACATATCTTGAGGCTAAATTATTATGAAGCCGCCATGCGAAGATCTGAACGGACTTAAACCGGCCGACTTTCCGCTCCCGCGGACGCCAGACGCCTGCGAAGAATGTCTGAGGGAGGGGACGCAGTGGATCGAGCTGCGCGAATGCCGCGCCTGCGGTCACGTCGGCTGCTGCGACTCATCGCCGGGGAAGCACGCGACACGTCACTTTCACGAGACGCACCACGCCGTCATGCGCGCTGTCCCGCCTGCTGTATGGACCTGGTGCTACGTGCACGAGGCGATGGGACAATTACCTGCGAACTAATTCTGCACTATCTCGAAAAATTCCGCCGACAAAAACTTCGCTGCGACGTTATCCGCTTCGGGTGATTTTTCGCCTGCGACCGGGGCATCGCGGTATTGACGGTTCAGAGCCGGCGGCTGAGTATCCAATTATTGGAAGCTTTATCGAGAAAAGAAAGTGAGCACGCCATGGCTGTATCTTCTAACGACGTCAAGATGAAAAGCGCCGGGATCGGGATCGCGCTGACCGTCAACGGCCGCGCGCACCGCCTCGAGCTGGACCCGCGCACATCGCTGCTCGATGCGCTGCGCGAGCTTCTGCATCTGACGGGCGCGAAGAAGGGCTGCGACCACGGGCAGTGCGGCGCCTGTACGGTGCTCGTCAACGGCCGGCGCATCAACTCGTGCCTGACGCTGGCGGTTATGCACGAGGACGACGACATCGTAACGATCGAAGGTCTGGGCAAGCCTGAGGCGCTCCATCCCCTGCAAGCCGCGTTCGTCGAGCGCGATGCGTTCCAGTGCGGCTACTGCACGCCAGGACAGATATGCTCCGCGATCGGCATGCTGGCCGAAGCGAGAGCCGGCTGGCCGAGCCACGCCACTGTCGACGTGGCGGCGGAGGGGACTACATTGACCGGAGCGGAGATTCGCGAGCGAATGAGCGGCAATATCTGCCGGTGCGCCGCCTACCCGAACATCGTCGCCGCCATTCGCGACATCGTGGAAGGAGTTCACCGATGAGGCCGTTCACGTACGAGCGCGCGACCGACCCGCGGGCCGCGGTCGCCGCGGTCTCCAGAACCGGCGCCAAGTTCATCAGCGGCGGCACGAACCTACTCGACCTCATGAAGCTCGACATCGAGCAGCCGAGCCACTTGGTCGACATCAGTCGTCTGCCTTTGAAGAATATTGAAGAGCTGCCGGAGGGCGGCATCAGGATCGGCGCCCAGGCGGCAAACTCCGACGTGGCCGCCGACCGGCGCGTGCGCACCCGTTATCCCGTCCTCTCGGAGGCCCTGGTCGCCGGCGCCTCGGGGCAGCTGCGCAACATGGCGTCCATCGGCGGCAATCTGTTGCAGCGCACCCGCTGCCCGTACTTCTACGATACGGCTGCGGCGTGTAACAAGCGCGTGCCCGGCTCGGGCTGTGCGGCGCTCGACGGCTTCAACCGCGTGCACGCGATCCTGGGCGCGAGCGACGCCTGCATCGCCGTCCATCCTTCGGACATGGCGGTTGCGATGACGGCGCTCGAGGCCGAGATCGAGTTGCTCGGCGATCAGGGCGCCCGGCGCGTCGCGATCGACGACTTCTACCGTCTACCCGGCGACACGCCGCACATCGAGACCGTTCTGCAGCCGGGCGAGATGATAACAGGAGTGATCCTGCCGGCGCCGCCACCCGGCAGGCAAGGATACCGCAAGGTGCGCGACCGGGCGTCCTACGCATTCGCGCTCGTCTCCGTCGCCGCCGTCGTCGCGGCGGAAAGGGGAACGATCACCGCTGCCCGGGTGGCGTTCGGCGGCGTCGCCCACAAGCCGTGGCGCTCGGTCGAGGCCGAGAGAATTCTCACGGGCCAGCCTGCCACGATGGCCAATTTTCGCGCCGCCGCCGAGGCCGCCATGGCGCAAGCCGTGGGACGGGGCCACAACGACTTTAAGATCGAGCTCGCCAAGCGGACGCTGTGCCGCAGTTTGGCTCAGCTCGCAGGCGAGTTGAGGAGACAGTTATGATCGGACAGGCCCTTAACCGCGTCGATGGACCTTTGAAGGTCGGAGGCCGAGCGGCGTATGCCTACGAGCACTGGGAGGCGGGCCAGCCGCTGTATGGCTTCATCGCGGGCGCCACGATCGGCAAAGGCCGCATTACGAAGATCGATATCGCCCGCGCCGAGCGCTCGCCCGGCGTGCGTCTGGTGTTGACGCATCGGAACGCGCCCGAGCAAAACGCCCCCGACTTCTCGATCACGTCGCAATACTCGCGCGCGTTCCCGGTGTTGAATGGCCCAGAGATTCATTATTACGGCGAGCCGGTGGCGCTAGTCGTCGCCGAGACCTTCGAGCAGGCGCGGGCGGCGGCGCGTCTCGTCGACGTCGAATACGCCGCCGAGGCCGGGCATTACGATTTCGCCGCGCGGCAGAACAATGCGTACGCGCCGAAAAAAGTCAACGCCGGATTGCCGACCGACAGCGCGGTGGGCGATTTCGACGCCGGATTCGCCGGCGCCGCCGTCAAAGTCGATCAGCGGTATTCGACGCCCTATTACTTCTCGCAGGCGATGGAGCCTCATGCGGCGATGGCGGTCTGGAATGGGGATGATCTCACCATCTACGTCACCGACCAGATCCTCGCCGAAGGCCGGACGTGCGTCGCCAGCACGCTGCGCATCGACCTGCAGCGCGTCCACCTCATCTCGCCCTATATCGGCGGGGGTTTCGGCTCGAAGCTCGGCCTCCACCATGAGGCGATCCTCGCCGCCCTCGCGGCACGCGAGGTGAAGCAGCCGGTGAAGGTAGCGATGACGCGGCAGCAGATTTTTCATCTCGTCGGCCCGCGCCCGACGACGAGCCAGCGGGTTCGTCTCGGCGCCGGGAAGGACGGCCGGCTGGTTGCGATCGGCCATGACGTCACCATGTATACGAATCCCGAGTGGGAGTACGCCGAGCAGACCGCTGCGACGACGCGCAGCCTCTACGCCGCCCCGAACCGATTAACGCGCCACCGGCTTACGCCTCTCGACAGACAGCGCGGCGAAGACGTCCGCGCACCGGGCGAGGCGCCCGGCCTCCTGGCGGTCGAGTCGGCGATGGACGAGCTGGCGTACGCTCTCGGCATCGACCCGGTCGAGCTCCGGATCCGCAACGAGCCCGCCCGCGATCCCGAACGCGATGTGCCCTTCAGCGATCGCCGCCTGGTCGAGTGCCTGCGCGAGGGTGCGCGCCGGTTCGGTTGGGAGGAACGCCCGGTCAGCCCCGCGAGCCGGCGCGACGGGCGATGGCTCGTCGGCTACGGTATGGCGGCGGCGATCCGCATGCACTTCCAAGGGACTGCGAAGGTGCGGGTTCGCATCGGCCGCGACGGGATCGCCGTCGTCCAATCCGACATGACGGACCTCGGCACCGGAACCTATACGATTCTGACGCAGGTCGCGGCCGACGCGCTCGGGCTGCCGATCGAGCGCGTGCGGATCGAGATAGGAAAGTCGGATTTTCCCGAGAGCTCCGGCTCCGGCGGCTCGTGGGGCGCCGCGAATTCGAGCATCGCACTTCATCGCGCATGCAAAGCCCTGCGCGAGAAGATTGAGCATTCGGCCGGTGAGCCCGGCGACTTGGAAGCCGAAGGCGAGGTCGCCGGCATGTGGAAAGAGCCGGCCTATCAAGCATACTCGATACACACCTACGGCGCCCATTTCGCCGAGGTCGGCGTCGACGCCGATACGGCGGAGATCCGCCTGCGGCGGATGCTGGGCGTTTTCGCCGTAGGGCGCGCGCTCAACGCCAAGACAACGCGCTCGCAGTTGATCGGCGGCATGACCTGGGGCGTGAGCGCGGCGCTGCATGAAGAGGCCGTCGTCGACACGCGGACCGGCGCGTTCGTCAATCGCGACCTGGCCGAATATCTCGTGCCGGTTAACGCCGACATTCCCGATCTCGATGCGATCGTGCTCGACGGCTTCGATGACAAGGCGAACGTGCTCGGCGCCAAGGGTCTCGGCGAGTTGGGCATCTGCGGCGCCGGCGCGGCCGTCGCCAACGCGGTATTCAACGCCACCGGCGTGCGCGTGCGCGATTTTCCCATTACCCTCGACAAGGTGCTGCCCGGCTTGCCGCTCGCGGAAGCATGAGCGGTGCGGTTGCGTGGCGGTACGTGGAGGAGGATGGAACGGCTGAGTTGAAGCGAATCAGCCCCGGTAAAAATGCACCGGGCCGCTCCACCATGCGTCGGATTTTTTCCCGGTAAATTTGTCGTTAAACCAGAACGGCTTCAGCGCGCCTACCACGGTGCCGACGATGCATCCCGCAAGTACACTATAAACTACAGCGCCCGGCAGAATGCCTCCGCGCAGGCGAAAGAAAAAAGCGGCGGCAATGGCGACGGCACATCCTGCAAAGCTCGAGACGATGACACGCCCAAACCAATCGTATGACCCCGCGGTCGTCAGTGCCATGAGAATCATTGCCGTCATAAATGATGCGAAGGGCACAAAAAGAAAAAGAATTATTTCTGGCAAGATACGATAGTGGCTCCAAACGCCTTTCGTTGACGTTGGCTCCAAGACATAAAACCACGGATCTAACGCCTCATTGAGTCTAATGACTGACTCTTCCACCGCGGACTCGATGTTATAATCGCGATCCCAGTTATTGCCGCTAGCTACCCGCCGCAGATCCGCTTCGATTTCGGTTATGGTTTGAGCCTGGGCGAACTTACGGTTGAGATTTTCGCTCGTAGCTATTCTCGCTTCTCTGTTTTCGTATGCGACCACTAGGACAATGGCGCCAGCCGGCCATATGGTGTCGAGCTTTTCCGCTACGAATAGACGTGGCATGAGGTCTCTGACCTCACGTTTATCCCGAAGCATGACAATGTATATGCCGTAGCCGGTTTTCTCGGCGTAGCGGCGTAACCTGCCGTTTAAGTCTTCGGCGTACGCTCGCGAAAGAATCCAGGCGTCATCGTTGACATGCTGATCGAAGGGATCAGCGTTCGCCAGCGGCATTGTGCAAGGCTGTGCAAGAAGCAACCAGCCCGTTGAAATAGCCGTAATCAGTCTCGTTCGCATTAAAACGGCTTGACCGTAGTGACTTTATAGTCGGCTTTGGCGGTTCCGTTCAGCATGAACTGATAGTTGAAAACCTTTCCCGACCCGTCCTCGCCGCGCAGCAGCACATAAACGGTAGCCATTTCTTTCTCCGGCCGGGTCTCGACAACTTTGATTGTTTGAGGGTAGCCGTCGGGGTGATAGCCGCCGATGATATCCTTAAATTGTTCCAGCGGAACATAGCTTCGAGCCTTGCTCGACATCATCTGATAGGCGCGAGCTAAATCCTGTTTGATTAGCAAGATCACGGCGAATTCCTGCGCGCGTTTTGCTGCGAGTTCCTCGTTGTGTGTGACCGATTGCAGGCTGGACCAGAGGCCCCACGGCATGGCTATGGCTACAAGCGAAAGGAGTGCGTACCGAGTATATTTCTGTGCAGGCGTTAAGGCTTTCTTGGGCATAATTGACGAAAGCTAGTCGAAATGATTAGGAACTGTCAAGCCGCGTGCATTTAAATCGTGGTTAAATTCAGCCATTCGCTCAATTCCTACTTTACTTCTTTCTCTACGTAGGCGATAAAAGCGCTTCGCCCGAGTGCGCGAATCCGCCTTCGACTAATAGGGAGGGGCTATGAACTACTACGTTCCGGCGTCTGCAGATTCTGCCGAAGAAGCGATTTTGTCCGCTTGGGATACACAGATAAAGAGCGCGGCCGATACTCCCTGGCTGGAGCGTCTCTTGGCCGAGCGCGGCAGCGAACTTTTTACGGTCTTCGCGCAGCGTTACGACGAGCTTCGCGTCTTGCCACGCAGCGCGCGGCGCGTGTTACAGCGCAGCCTCGCGCGCTCGCCCGACTCGGCGACCGTTCCGCCCGAATGGCGGCGCAAGCTAGCCTATTCTTTGGCCGGGGCCGCGCTTTTGCTGGCGCTCGGACTAGGTTCCGTGCAGGCGAGCACGATTACGGTCTCTGCGAAAACTGCTCCCGAGATCAACAATGGCGACGGCAAGTGTTCGTTCTTCGAGGCGATTCGAAACGCCAACGACACCGTTAACGGAATGGTTCACATCGACTGCGCCGCCGGCAACCCTGCCGGCGCCGACACCATTGTACTGCCGAAGGGAACACAAACGCTTACCCGCGCCTACAATACAGCTTACGGTACGACCGGCGTGCTGCTGATTACGAGCGAGATCACCATTCAAGGCAATAACACCAAAATTATTCGCAAAAAGGGATCGCCTCAGTTTCGTCTATTTACCGTTGCTGCTACCGGCGATCTGACACTCAACGGTGTCACTCTAAGCGGCGGCAACGGAGGCCAGGGCGGCGCCATACGCAGCGACGGAATCCTCGTCGTCAACGAGAGCACGATCTCGGGAAACAGCAGCTCGCAGGGCGGCGCGATAATAAACCTGGGGGATTACCTGGGCATCAACAACTGTATCATTACGCGTAACACCGCCACATACGGCGGGGCCATCGGTAGTTATGCTGGAGCTACAGTCATTATCGACCAAAGCACGATCTCGAAGAACTCAGCCGCGACGAGTGGCGGAGGGATAAGAAGCAGTAGCTACATTCGCATCACGGACAGCATCATCACCGGCAACCACGCGGGTACGCATAGCGGCGGCATTTATAACTCGATCGGCGGCGGCACGCTCGTTATCGACAACAGCACAATCTCCAAAAATTCCGCCGGCAGCGGCGGCGGTGTTTTGAATAACCGTTCTTTCACCATTACCAACAGCGTCATCACCGGTAATACGGCTACATCGAGAGGGGGCGGCGTGTATAACGGCGGCGACTATCTGCTTTTTTCTAGTACGGGCAATATCATCACGAAAAACAAAGCGCCCCTCGGACCGGATGTTTACATGGCGCCGTGACCTGGAAGGTTTCTATTAAAGGTTCCTTTTATCATCGCCGCCTTTACGATAACCGCCTTACTGTCGAGACTTGATAGTCGGATTTTTCCGATCCGTTCAGCATGATCTGATATTCGAACACCTTTCCCGCGCCGTCCTGACCCCGCAGGATGACAAATATCGTGCTGGCGTCCTTTATCTGACGAACGCCGGTCGCCTTGATGGTTTTGGGAAACCCGTCCCGGTGCGAGCCGATCATCGCTTCTTTGAAATTCTCTAGCGGCAAATAGCCGCGCGCTTTGCTCGACATCTGCTCGTACGCGCGGTCGAAATTCTGTTTGACGAGCGCGATTTCGGCGAATTCCTCCGCCCGCTTCGCCGCCAGCTCCTCATTGTGCGTGATCCGCTCGCTGCACGCCGCGATGAAGATCGCGAGCACGGCGGCCAGATAGATTAAAGGGTTTCTCATCGCATCCTCGCGCAAATAACGAAAGGTACTCCAATCGATCGACAAAAGTCCACAAAGGCTTCCGGTAAACCGCTGTCTTGACTCCAATGGCTCGGGTGAAAAAATATTGGCAATGCAAAATTCGGGACGCGGCGGCCTGTTTCGGCCGATTTTTCTTTATTTCTGCGTTTTTTTCACGCTGATGCCTTCTGACACATGGGCAGCGGACACATCCGAAAAGGCGCCGGCGGCGATTCCGCTTGCAGATGTTTCAGCGCAGGCGGAAGCCGTCGCGGCGCGCTTGAAGGATCTCGATGCCGGACTCACTTCCTACCGGACGACGGAAAATGTCGCCGCGGACTTGCCCGCGCTCACGCGCGAAATCGACGTTCGGCTGCGCGAGACGCGCAAGATCACCGCGCAGCGTCCTTCATTGGAAATGCTTACGCGGCTCGAAGCCGAGTGGCGCCGGCAGAAGGGAACGCTATCCGACTGGTCGCGCGCGCTCGGCGGACGCATCGAGCGCAACGAATCGGACATCGCGCGGCTCGACGAGCTCAGCGCAACATGGCAGTTGACGCTGCAAGCTGCCGACGACGCGCACGCGCCGCCGGAAGTCCTTCGGCGGATCGCCGGCGTGATCGGCGCTATCGGCAGCGCGCGCCAGCGCCTCGACCGTGAGCGCGCCGCGGCGCTCACCGTGCAAACCCGGGTCGCGCTGCAAGACGCGCGCATTACCGAGGTTGTGGGCGCGATCGGTCGGGCGCGTGACGACGTTTTCGACCGGCTGTTCGTCAAAGACAGCCCGGCCCTGTGGACGAATGAGGCACGCGCCCGCGCGCCGCAGGATTTACTGGCCGACAGCCGAAACTCACTCAATGCACAGTTGAACGGGCTGGCGAACTATGCGCGCCGCGAGCCGCTGCGCTTCCTGATTCACGCCGTGCTCGTGCTGCTGCTCACCGCGCTGTTTTACCGCGCGCGCGCTTCGGTAAAACAGCTGACCCATGAGCCGGCCGCTGCGATGATGGTCGAGATGCCGCTTGCGACGGCGCTGCTTTTGTCGGTTCTCTTCGGACGTGTGATCTATCCCGACCCGCCCCGGCTGCTTTGGTCCGGTCTTCTTCTCCTCGCGCTGATTCCGGGCATCGTGATGCTCCGCCGCCTCATCGACGGCAATCTGCGGCCGATTTTCTACGCCCTCGTCGTTTTCTTTATCATCGATCAGGTGCGAACGCTCACCGCCGCGGTCGAGGTGCTGCCGCGTCTTTTATTCCTGATCCAAATGCTTGCGCTCGTCGGGTTTCTTGGCTGGCTGCTTTACACGCTGCGCCCAGCGCGGCCGCTGAGCGCGGGCACGGAGCTCTCGCGTAAAACGATCCGGATCGCCGCGGGCGCCGCATTTGTCCTGTCGTCGATCGCCTGCGTGGCGAATGCGGCGGGTTACGTGACGCTTGCGAATCTACTCGGAAACGCCGTTCTCGGAAGCGCCTATCTCGCGGTAATCCTTTACGCGCTGGTCGCCGTCCTCGACGGTCTCCTCGCGCTTGCGCTCAGCGTCCGGCCGCTCTCCTTGCTCGGCGCCGTGAAACGGCATGGCGGGCTCATCCGCCGCCGCGTCCGCCTCGGCCTGCAGGCCGCCGCATGCGTGCTATGGGTTCTCGGCACGCTCAACCGTCTTTTGCTGCGCGACCGGCTTTTCGAGGCCGTTCGACGCATTCTCACCGCCGACTTCAGCTTCGGCTCGCTGCGTATCTCGAGCGGCGATGTGCTCGCATTCGCGTTCACGGTCTGGGCGGCTTTTATCGTGTCGCGCTTCGTGCGCTTTCTCCTCGACGAGGAAGTTTACCCGCGCGTCCGGCTCGGCCGCGGCCTCCCGTACGCGATCTCGACCGTGCTTCACTATGCCATTCTGCTCGCCGGCTTTTTCGCCGCCGTCGCCGCGCTCGGCTTCGATATGACGAAGGTGACGATTCTCGCTGGCGCGTTCAGTGTCGGTGTCGGCTTCGGTTTGCAGAATATCTTCAACAATTTCGTGTCTGGCTTGATCCTGCTCTTCGAGCGGCCTGTGAAGATCGGCGACGTGGTGCAGATCGAGGACGCGTCCGGCGTCGTCGAGCACATCGGCATACGCGCCAGCATTATCCGCACGCCGAACGGCTCGGAAATCATCGTGCCCAACGGCAAGCTCATCTCCGAGCGGCTGACGAATTGGACACTCTCGAACCACCGGCGCACGATCGAGCTGCCGATCGCGGTCGCGCAGGGCGCCGACCCCGGCCGCGTGATCGCGCTGCTCGAGCGCGTCGCGGCCGAGCATCCGCTCGTCACGCGCGAGCCGCCGCCGCAGGCGCTGGTCGTCAAGCTCAGCCCCGACGGGGTCGGCTTCGAGCTGCGCGCGTGGACGGCCGAGATCGAGCGCTGGATGCAAATCCGCAGCGAGCTCGCCATCAACGTGAGCGCCACGCTGGCGGCGGAGAAGATCGCGCTCCGCTGATCCTTTCTGTTTACTTCTTTAACGCCGGTCGGAGTTTCACCGCGCGGCATTTGAGGCGTTTACCTCAATGTGGCGCTCAGGTGATCTCGTTATGATGGGTTTAGAACTTGAATAGAGGTGAAACTCAGTGGCTTCGCAGCCGCATTTCGCAATTTCGGGTTGCTCCTCGTTTGTGATGGTTCCGCGAACAAGAAATCAAATTTGCCTTGCAGGAGAAAGCACATGGCGATCAAACTGAAAAGAATACGCGATCAAGTCATCGTAATCACCGGCGCGTCGTCGGGCATCGGCCTCGCGACAGCGCGGATGGCCGCAGAAAAAGGCGCCCGGCTCGTGCTCGCAGCGCGGAGCTCGAATTCGCTTCGCGAGCTGGCGGACGAAATCACGCGGCGCGGCGGCGAGGCGATCCACGTCGCCGCCGATGTCGGCAAGCTCGAAGAGGTCCGGGAAATCGCGCGCGCAGCGGAAGACCGCTTCGGCGGCTTCGATACGTGGGTCAACAATGCCGCAATCGCGACGTACGGCAAGCTTTTCGAGATTCCTATCGAGGACATGCGGCGGCTCTTTGAAACGAACTTTTGGGGCATGGTCTACGGCTCGCTGGAAGCGGCGCGCTATCTCAGACGCCGCGGCGGCGCGCTTATCAACATCGGCAGCACCGCCTCCGACCGCGCAATTCCCTTGCAGGGGATCTACAGCGCGTCGAAGCATGCCGTCAAAGGGTTCACCGACGCGCTGCGCATGGAGCTCGAAGAAGAGGGCGCCAGGATTTCCGTCACGCTCATCAAGCCTGGCGCCATCGACACGCCTTACACGCAGCACGCGCGCAACTACATGGACTCCGAGGCGCAGCACGCTCCGCCGGTCTACGCGCCGGAGACGGTCGCGCGCGTGATCCTCCACTGCGCCGAAACGCCCGAGCGCGATGTCTTCGTCGGCGCAGGCGGCAAGGCGATATCGGCGATGGGGCAGTACGCGCCCCGGCTCACCGACAAGATTATGGAAAAGTTCGCTTTCCAACGGCAAAAGAGCGGCCGCCGGCCCAGGCGCGAAAACGAAGCCTTCGATCGGCCGTCCGAACGCTTGGAAGAGCGCGGCGGGAACGAAGGCCATGTCGCCGAGACAAGCCTGTACACCCAGGCCTCGCTCCGGCCTGTGCTGACGGGTGCCGCGATCATTGGTGCCGGCATCGCTGCGGCGGCGTTGATGCGCGGGCCGCAGCCCGAAGAGCGGGATAGGGAAATACCCAAGCATTAGAATTCGCAAAAGGAGGAACTATGACGACGTATCCGACGGGCGAGAGCAGCCGACGCTTGAGCGAGAGCAGCTTATCCGTGCAGCGATGGCGGCAGGACCGCGGCAACGGCTTGAGCCCACAGGCGTTTTTGCAGGACATCAATGGAGAAGACCTCGCACGCTTTCTCGGCTGGTTCAGCATCGGCCTCGGCATCACGGAAGTCTTCGCTCCTGGCGCTCTTGCGCGGCTTTTGGGTGTGAAAAAACGTCCGGCGCTCTTCGGCTTTCTCGGCATTCGCGAGATCACAGCCGGAATCGGCATCCTGACCGTGCGCCGGCCCGGTATTTGGCTCTGGTCGCGCGTCGGCGGCGATATGATGGATCTTGCGCTACTGGGACTCGCCCTGGCATTCGCCCGCGGCACGCGCGGCAGGGTCGGGGCAGTGACAGCCGCCGTTGCCGGCGTTACGGCGCTCGATCTCCTTTGCAGCGAGCAGCTGACCGACGGGGTGGGGCGCGGTGGAGCGATCCGGACCGGCAGGAGCATCCACGTAAACCGTTCGCCGGAAGAAGTGTATAATTTTTGGAAAAATTGCGAGAACTTTCCGCGCTTCATGTATCACCTGGAATCTGTAAGGATGGCCGGGGACAAACGCTCGCATTGGGTCGCGAAAGCGCCGGCCGGTATGAAGGTCGAGTGGGATGCGGAAACTACGCAGGATATTCCGAATGAGCGCATTGCATGGCGTTCGCTGGAAGGATCGACAGTGTCCAATTCCGGCGAGGTGCGTTTCGAGCGCGGTCCAAGCGGACGCGGCACGATTGTCAGGGTCGCCGTGGAATATCGCACGCCGGCGGGGCCGATCGGCGCCGCCGTGGCGAAGCTCTTCGGACGCGAACCCGGGCAGCAGATTAAGCAGGATTTGCGCCGTTTCAAGCAGTTGATGGAAGCGGGCGAAATCCTCACGACCGAGGGCCAGCCGGCCGGTCGCGCGCGTAGCACGTCGCTTAAATTCGACGCGTCATCCCGCCGGAGCGCACACGCCAAAGGCGCGTTCGAGAGAAGCGAGGCATTCCAGAAGGAGGAGCGGCTATGAAAGCGAACTGCTGGTACGGCAAACACGATGTGCAAGTGACCCAGGTGCCGGATGCGAAAATCATCAACCGGCGCGACGCCGTGGTGAAGGTTACCTCAACGGCGATCTGCGGCTCCGACCTCCATCTGTACAACGGCTTCATCCCGACGATGGAGAAGGGTGATATTCTCGGCCACGAGTTCATGGGCGAGGTCGTTGAAGTCGGCCCGGAGGTGAAAAATCTCCGCTCGGGGGATCGCGTCGTGGTCGGCTTTCCGATCTCCTGCGGCAACTGTTTCTTTTGCCAGAAGCAGATGTTCTCGCTGTGCGAAAATTCGAATCCAAACGCGTGGATTGCGCAAAAGTTGATGGGGCATTCTCCCGCGGGCCTTTTCGGCTACACGCACATGCTCGGCGGCTTCGCCGGCGGCCAAGCCGAATACGTCCGGGTTCCCTTCGCGGACGTCGGTACGATTAAAATTCCCGACGGCATTGACGATGAAAAGGTCTTGTTTCTCTCGGATATCTTTCCCACGGGCTACATGGCGGCGGAGAGTTGCAACATTCAGCCCGGCGATACCATCGCCGTATGGGGCTGCGGGCCTGTCGGTCAATTCGCTATCGCCAGCGCGCGCTTGCTGGGAGCCGAGCGGGTGATCGCGATCGATCGCTTTCCCGAGCGGCTGCGCATGGCGCGCTCGAAGAGCGGAGCGGAGACAATCAACTACGAAGAAGCGGACGTTTACGAGACGCTGATGGATATGACCGGCGGATTAGGTCCCGATGCGTGCATCGACGCGGTCGGGATGGAGGCGCATATGCCGGGACTCCTCGGCGCTTACGATCGCGTCAAGCAGGCGATCATGATCGAAACCGACCGCCCGGCGGTGCTGCGACAGGTGATCCTCGCCTGCCGCAAAGGTGGCACCGTATCGATCCCCGGCGTGTACGGCGGGTTCGACGATAAGATTCCGCTCGGCGCGCTCATGAACAAGGCGCTGACGATCAAGACGGGGCAAACGCACGTGCAGCGCTACTTTAGACCGTTGCTGGAAAGAATTCAGAAAGGCGACATCGACCCGAGCTTCGTCGTCACGCATCGGCTCGCTCTCGAAGCCGCGCCGGAAGGCTACGAGATGTTCCTCAATAAGCAAGACGAATGCATCAAGGTAGTGCTGAAGCCCGGCATGACGACGTACCATTGAGATAATCTCCGTAGCACGCCGTCGCGCTTTTCCACGCGCGGCGGCGCCCGCTGCGTGGAGCGGCGATCATGGATGCAAAGCTAAGCACGATCAGAGTCGGAGATCAGGTCTATTTGAAAGAGGGCGGCGAGGAATGCGGCGCCGTGCGCGAGGTCGCGCCCGGCGGCCGCAACGAGATCACGGTATACGTCGAAAACGGCGGCGACTTTACAATTGCTTTGGATGCGATCCGCAGCGCGCACGACGGCAAGGTCGTGCTCGACCGCGGCCGCATCGATCAGCGCTTGCTCAGCGCGGTGAAGCACGCACACGATCGCGAAGAGCCCGGGCTCTAACTATCCACAGACAACAAGAACTTTATCCACAAGCCGGCAAAGATTTACCACGGTAAAACTGTCTCTCGCCCTTAAGTTTTTTACCGCGCGCGACTTCACCGTAAAAGCCAAGTACGTGAATTCCCGATGTTTCCGGGTTGGCATGCCACTTGCCAGTATGGCAAGACATGATGACTCGCATCAAGGAAACTCAGAATATTGCGCGCGCGCGGCAGCAAAAATGCAAAGTCTGCGGCTGCTCGGACAAGTTCGATTTTCACGTCCCGGACGCTATTTGGGAGAAGGTCGTGCCGCCGCGCTATCGTAATAAAGTCGTCTGTCTCGGCTGTTTCGACAAATTCGCTTTCGAAAAGCAGGTCGATTACAGCGATTCGCTCGAGGTCCTCTATTTCGCGGGCGACCGCGCCGTGTTCAAGTTCACGGCGGTATCGGCCGAGACGATCTGACGGTCGCTCTTCTCGCGATCCTCCCGAATGAAAGCGCGGACCGGGGCCGCTGCTGCGGCCCCGTCGCATGTGGCTGCTTTTTTACTTCCCCTGCAACGCTTCGTGTACTTTGCCGACCATTTTGGCCGACGGCGTGAGCGTCTGATCGCCCTCGTCCTTCCACTTCGAAGGACAGGCCTCGTTTGTCTTCTTTGCCAAGTACATGTTCGCTTTAAATTTCCGCATCATCTCGTCGATGTTGCGGCCGAGGTTGTAGAAGTTGACCTCCGCATTCATCAAAACGCCCTGCGGATTGATGATGAAAGTGCCCCGCAGATCGAGGCCGCTGTCCTCGTCAAAGACGCCGAACATGCGCGAGACTTTGCCCGAGCGGTCGGCGCCCATCGGATATTTCACCTTCGCCAGCTCTTTCTCGCTTTCCTGCCACGCCTTGTGCACGAACTTCGTGTCCGTGCTCACGGTCACGATGTCGCAGCCCATCTTTATGAAACGGTCGTGCTGCTCTGCCAGAGCAGCGAATTCCGTCGCTCAGACGAAGGTGAAATCGGCCGGGTAGAAGAAAAGAATCGTCCAGCGCTTCTTCTGGATCTGATCTTTCAGGCTGAACGTGCCGAAATCGCCTTTCGTCGGCTCGTAGGTCTCCAGCTCGAAGTCGGGAACCTTCGCGCCTAATCTAATTTCCGACATTTTATCTCCTCCTGTGATTGCGCCGCTATTGATATGAAGCCCACGCGTACGCTTCGTCTTTATACGATCATGATTCCGATGCCAAGTGCTACTTGCTGACTTCGACGATCACTTCGGTCTCGACGGGCGCGTTTCTGCTGAGCGACGATACGCCGACGGCGGCGCGCGCGTGCTCGCCGCGGCTGCCCCAGAGCTTGACGTAGAGGTCGGACTCGCCGTTCACGACCTTCGGCATGTCGGTGAATCCCGGCGCGCCGTTGACGAAACCCAGCACTTTGACGATCCTTTTCACGCGGTCGAGGCTCCCGAGCGCGGCCTTCATGATCGCGAGATGATTGAGGGCGCAGTTACGCGCCATCTCGTAGGCCTGGTCGACGGTTACCGCCTCGCCGACTTTGCCGAGATATTTCGGCGGCTCGCCGTTCAGTCGGCCGATGTTGCCGCCGACAAAAAGCAGATTGCCGACACGCACGCTGCCGATGTAGGTGGCTGCCGGCGTCGGCGGGCGCGGCAGCTCCAGCCCCAGCTCCTTGAGGCGCGCCTCGACGCGGCTCGTTTTGGTTTTTTTCTTTGCGGGCATAACCAACTCCTCCTTGCAGTTGCAAATCTCCGCCGCAGCGGATCATATGGGGAAGTGCCGGAAAAGTAAAAAGAGGACGGGAACAACGATTGGCCGCATCCAACGTCGCGCGAAAAAAAGAATGGCCGCAGCTTCTGGTGATCTGCCTCGGCGCGTTCCTCTTTTTCAACAGCTTCGGCAGCTTGAACGTGGCGCTGCCGAACATCCAGGCCGAGTTCGGCAGCAGCCTCGCGGCGATCCAATGGGTATCGATGATGGGGCTCGTGATGCTCTCGAGCCTGTCGTTTTGCTTCGGCCGCGCGGGTGATTTGCTGGGCCAGCGGACGCTGTATCGAGCCGGTGTCGTTCTCTACGCGGGCGGCGCCGGGCTCGCCGCGCTCGCCGGCGCGTTCTGGCAGCTGCTGCTGTTCCGCGCCGTCATGAGTATCGGCCTCGCGATGGCGCTGCCGATGTCCGCCGCCATCCTCGCGACGATCTATCCGCAGGAGCGGCGCGGGCGCGCGCTCGGGCTCTTCGCCTCGGCAGTCGCGGTCGGGCGCGCGACGGGCCCGACGGTCGGCGGCTTTCTGCTCCATCTGTTCAGCTGGCGTGCGGTCTTTCTCATCAACTGCGTCATCGGCATTGCCGTCTGCGCCGCGGTCTTTTCCGTCTTTACCGGGCGCAATGAGCGCAAGCGCGGGGCATTCGATTATCCCGGCGCCGTCGCTTTGATGATCGGCTATCCTTCGCTCCTCATTGCTCTCAGCATCGGCGCCGGCGCAGGCTGGAGCGCGCCGCGGACGCTCGCATGGCTCGCGCTCGCCTGCGCCGGTCTCGTCTCTTTCTTTTTTATCGAGCGTCGCACCGCCGATCCGCTGATCGAGCGGGCGCTGTTCAAAAGCCGCCCGCTCGCCGCGGCGCTGATGTCGCTCGCGGCCGCGAGCGCCTCCTATGCGCCGATCAATCTTTCGGCGCCCATGTTCATGCAGAAGGCGCTCGGGCTCGCGCCGCTCGCGATCGGCTTTGTCATGGCGGCGCTGCCAGTCTGCACGGCGGTGGCCTCGCCGCTATCCGGCGCGCTCGCCGACCGATTCGAGCCGCGCGCGCTCGCCGCAGCCGGAGTCGCGCTGATCCTCGCCGGCATCGTCGTCTACGCTTTTCTCGGCGTCGACGCGACGGGGTTATCGGTGGCGGTCGCGCTCCTGCTGATCGGCGGGGGAACGGGTTTTTTCATCCCCGCGAATCAGAAAGCGGCGTTCGCCGCCGCGCCGAGCGAAGACTACGGCGTGCTCTCGGCGATGCTGAGCGCCATCGGCACCGCGGCGAGCACGCTCGGCACGACGGTCGCGGTGGCGTTGATCGAGACCGGCATGGCGGCGCACGGCGATTTCTCGCCGCAGGCGTTTGCCGAAGCGCAGGGCTTCGCCTTTGCGATGATGGTTCCGCTCGCTGCCGTCGCGCTCGTGAGCGCGCTCGTCGGCCGGCGGCTCGTGCGCCTATCATGAAAACAAGATGACGGCGCCCGTTCCGGCGACGACGCTGAGCGTTCCGACCACGGTCATGAGCGTGATTTTTTCCGTGTCGCGCAAGAAAATCGCCGCGCCGATCATCGCCCACAGCGGGTAGGTCGTCGCTATCGGCGCAATCACCGACACGGTCCCGACCGACAGAGCCGTAATGATGAAAATAATCGACAGCGTTTCCGCTAATCCCGTCAGAACAAAGGGCCCGAGCGCACCGTCGGTCCAGACGAGCCGCCGCCGCTTTGACGGAAAGAAAGCCAAAAAGAGCAGCAGACAGAGCAGAGACACGCCGCCCATCACGGCGGCGAAGAACAGCGGCTCGGAAGATAGCGAGAGCGCGTAGCGGCGGATAGGCTGGTTCGTGCCGGTGAGGCACGCCGCCGCAAGCGGCAGGAGGAGATGCCACCAGCGAAAGCCGACGATATGCCTTTTTGCTCTGCCCGATAGCAGCGCGATGCCGCCGACGACGAGCGCCGTGCCGACGAGCACGCCGGCGTGCGGCCGTTCGTGAAGAAATATCATAGCGATGATAGTGCTCACGATGGGGCTGACGGACTGAAGCGCGCTCGAGCGCGACGCGCCGATCTTGTCCACCCCGGTGTACGAGAACATGCGCACGCAAAACTGCGTGACGCCGACGAGCGCAAAGAGCCACAGGGCCGTGGGCGCGACTCGCGGAATCCCGCCCGTCAAAAACACGCCGGTCCAGAGAAGCACGTTTTGCACCAGCACCGAGACCGAGGTCACGGTGAGCGGCGTGGAATATTTCAGGCCGCGGCGCGCCGAGACGAGCGTCGTCGCGTAGAAGATCGACGTGAGGAGCGCGAGGGTTTGCGCCCGCATGAAAATAGAATCTCGGAGCTAGGCCGCTTCCTTGATCAGATCGGCGAGGCGCTCGCCGATCATAATCGAGGTCAGGTTGGTATTCGCGTGCGAGACCGTCGGCATGATCGACGCGTCGCCGACCCAGAGATTTTCGAGGCCGTGCACGCGCAGCCGCTCGTCGACCACGGCCATTTTGTTCGACGCCGGCCCCATCATGCAGGTGCCGACGCCGTGGTGATAGCTGTCGTAAGTCGAGCGTGCGAACGCGGCCCAGTCCGCGCCCGGCGCGGGCTGAAGCAGCGGGCCGTAGTATTCCTTCGCCGGACCGTTGTGGACGAGCCGCTCCATGAAATTCATCGCCCAGAGCATTGACTCGATATCCGCCGGATGTTCGAGCATGCGCGCTTCGACTGTGGGAAGCTCCGCCGCGTCGGCGCTGAAGATCAACCGGCCGCGGTTCGTTTGCTCCAGGAGCGCCGCCGAGACCGGCAGCATGCGCTTGATGCCTTCGACGACCGTCGGCGGGCGCATGACGATGTGTAAATTGCCGCAGCCGCCGCTGTCTTTGCTTTTGACGACGAGGCGAAAGCGCGGCACGACCCAATCCTCTTGAAACGCCTGCAGGGATTCGAATGTCATGTAGACGACCGCGTGGTCCTGGTAGTTCTCGCCGACGCCGGGGAGATCGTGCGCGACGGGGATGCCGAGGCGCTTGAGCTCCGCGGCGGGGCCGATGCCCGAGAGCGCCAGGATGTGCGGCGAATGATACACGCCGGCCGTAAGCACGATTTTGTCGGCAAGCGCAGTCTCGGTCTTGCCATCCTTCTGATAAACGACGCCTTCGGCCTTGCGTCCGGAAAGCTTCAGCGAAACAACCGGCGCGTCGGCGATGATCTTCAAGCTGCGCCGATTGCGCGCCGGATTTAAATACGCGACAGTCATCGACTGCCGCTTGCCGTTTTTGATGTTATACGGCGCAAGCGAGACGCCGTAAGAGTTCGGTTCGTTGATGTCGTCGCAGCGAGGCAGCCCCATGGCGAACGCGCTGTCGATGAAAGCCTTCGCGGGGCCGGAGACCGGATCGCCGAACTTGAACGGGCGCTGCACGTAAAGCGGCCCGCCATCGTTGTGGATGGGGCTGTTCGGATAATCCTGGTCGGATTCGATGCGCTTCATGATCGGCAACATCTTGTCGTACGACCAGGACGGGTTGCCGAGCGTAGCCCACGTATCCAGATCGTGGCGCGTCGGCCGCAGGATCGACATGACGTTGACGGAGGAGCCGCCGCCCATGATCCTTCCCGCCAGCGAATAGAACGTGCTCTTGTCGCCGCGCTGCGTCGGATACATCGCGACGTAGGGCGATTCGAGCAGGAGCTTTATCTGCTTCGCGGCGTCGGCGACGACGTCCGGAATCGGCATCGGGTCGGGACCGGCCTCGAGCAGCAAGACTTTCAGGTCGGCGTTTTCCGACAGGCGCGAAGCGGCGACACAACCGGCGGAGCCGCCGCCCACAATAATGACGTCGTATTTGTCAGCCATAAACGCTCCTAAAAAGGTCTTGAGTTTCGACTTCCGGGTTTCGGGTTATGCGGAGAATATGCGCGAGAAGAAGAATACCCTCAGGCTTCTGAATCGAAACTCGAAACTAGAAACCCGAAACTCATGTTTCTAGTTTTTCTTTGAGCCGGCGCGCGAACTCTTCCAAGAGCAGGGCGCCGGTCGCGCGCAGCACCATGTCGCCCAAAATGGCGAGCCGTCCTTTGATCGCGATGTCGGCCCGGTAGTCGAGCTCGGTCGTTTTCTCCGCCGTTTCAGCGAGCTTGACGTCGAGCTTGGCGCCCATGGCGCTTTTCGTCACCGAATCCGTGCCGTCGGTCTGCACCGTCATCGCTTCCGGCGGCGTGCTGTCGACGATCGTCGAGCGAAAGTTGAACTTGCCGGAGATCGGGCCGACGGTGGCGCCGACGACGCCCTCGAACGTGCGGTCGTCGATCTGCGTCACGCGCTCGAGACCCGGCATGCATGACGTGAAACGGTCCATGTCGATCAGAAAAGCCCAGACCTCGGCGGCCGGAGCGCGAATCTCGATCTTGCCTTCGAGGATCATCCTAGGAAGACCGGCCGACGAGGTAGAGCGAGGCGCAGCGCTCGCTGCAGAAATATTGATCGCCGCGTCGCATCGCGTCGCTCTTAGGGAGATAACTCTTGCACTGCGGGTCGAGCACCATCTCTTCTGCTGCGTCAGCGCTAGCGCGCTTAGCCGCCGGGCGGGCCGTGCGTCGTCCAGAGAAATAGATTCTGTAGAAAAGATAGAAGAGCAGGAAAAAAACGAAAAGTCTGAGCAGCATAACGCTTGGGACTGCTACAGGCGCGCCAGGCTTACCCGCTTGTTGTCTTTGACGCCGATGAGAAGCTCGGAGATCGAGGCGCCGAGGACGGGATGAATCACTTGCGGGGCGAGCTCGCTGAGCGGAATGAGGACGAATTTCCGACTTTGCATCTCCGGATGGGGGATCTTCAAGTTCTTCTTGTTCATCATGAGAGAATCATAGAGAAGGATGTCGAGATCGATGATGCGCGCGCCCCATTTCTTGCGCACTTTCTTCCGGCCCATGGCGCGCTCGATGTTCTTGAATTTTTCCAGCAGCGCTTCGGGTTTGAACTCCGTCTCGATCTGAATCGCGCCGTTGACGTACCATTCCTTGGAGTCGCCGTGCGGCTCGCTTTCGTACAGCGAAGATTCCTTGAGGATCCGGGTCTTCGGCAGTTTCGCGATCCGCTCCAGCGCTTCGAGATAATTCTCCTTTTTATTGCCAAGATTGGAGCCGATCCCTATATATACCTGATGGGGCACGATCGATCCAGGAGCGTCCTCCAGGTCGTGGTGCGTTAAATCTTGACCTGCCGGATTCTCTCCGTTACCTCCCTCAACCGTTGTTTGTCGACGCATAGCGTGAAGCGCACGTAGCCTTCGCCCGGTGCGCCGAAGCCGTTGCCGGGCGTCGTCACGACGCCGGCCTCGTCCAAAAGCCGCGCGGTGAAATCCGCCGAGTGGAATCCCTTCGGCACCGAAACCCAAACGTAAAAAGTCGCCTTTGGCTTCTCGCACTCGAAGCCCGCCTTATGGAGACCGTCGACGAGAATGTCGCGCCGCTCCTGAAAGACGCGGCGCGACGGCTCGATCAGCTTGTCGCCCTGATTCAGCGCCTCGATCGCCGCTTCCTGCACCGCCTGAAAAATGCCGGAGTCGACGTTGGATTTCACCTGCGCGAGGCCGCCGACGATCTCCGGATTGCCGACGGCCATGCCGACGCGCCAGCCGGTCATGTTGAAGCTCTTCGACAGCGAGTGAAACTCGATGCCGACCTCGCGCGCGCCGTCCACTTCGAGAAAGCTCATCGGGCGGTAGCCGTCGAATCCCATCTCGGTGTACGCCGCGTCGTGACAGACGATCACGTTGTTTTTGTGCGCGAAGTCGACGACGCGCTTGAAAAAATCCTTTTCGGCGACGGCCGCCGTGGGATTATTCGGATAATTGATCCATAAAAGTTTTGCCGCGCGCGCGACGTCGGCCGGGATTGCGTCGAGCTCCGGCAGAAAATGATTTTCCTTAGTCAGCGGCAGGAAAAAATTTTTGCCGCCGCTGAACGCCGTGCCGATATGGTAGACCGGATAGCACGGCGTCGAGACGAGCACGGTGTCGCCCGGATCGACGAAGGCCGTCGCCATGTTGGCGATGCCTTCCTTGGAGCCGATCAGCGACACGACTTCTTTTTCCGGGTCGAGCTTGACGCCGAAACGCTTTTGATACCAGCCGGCGACCGCCTGGCGGTATTCCATCATGCCGGCGCTGTTGGGATAGCGGTGGTTGACGGGCTTGCTGGCGCCCTCGACCAGCTTCTCGACGATCGGCGCCGGCGTCGGGATGTCGGGGTCGCCGATGCCGAGGTCGATCAGATCGACGCCGCGGGCGAGCGCGGCGCGTTTTTTGCGGTCGATCTCGGCAAACAGGTAGGGTGGTAACTCATTGATTCTTTTAGCCTTTTTGATCTGGATGGGCACTGCAAAACCTTTCTCTCAAAAATCGAATCCTTTTACATGTTTTTTCTGGGTTTGACAACTAGGGTCAATCCGATCCGTCGCGGTCGCCTAAGCTGCCAAGCAGATATTACGCGGATACTGCATGTATTAGACTAACGGAAACCCGACGACGAGAGCCCGTCACGATCACGAACTAGTCACGAACGCGACGGATGCGTAAACTCACTGTGTGCCGCTGACGATGGAAGGAGAGCGCAGCGAGTACAGCGCTGCGCTCGATGGTCCGGGAACAGTCGCTTTTGTCCTCTGGGCGGGTTATCATACGGCGTTCATGCGGTTCTCCCGGCGGGAATTTCTCAAGCTTGCAGCCCAAGCGGGCATCGCGGCGCCGTTCGTTCTCCAGGCTTCCGGCTGCGCGGTCTTAAGACACGACACTTTCGACGATGAAACCGCTCTGTCGCTCGGCTACGTGACCGGCGATACGACGTCCCACGGCGCCGTCGTATGGCTGCGCGCGCAGCCGGGCAGCGCGGTATGGATCGAATACGCCAAAGATCCGGCGCTCGCCGCGTCCGCATCGACGCCGCCCGCGTCCGTCTCCGCCGAGTCCGATTACACCGCCCACATTACACTGCGGGGTCTGGAACCCGGGACCGTTTATTACTACCGCGCCGTCGTCGCTGGGAAGAAGCACGGGCCGATTGCGCGCTTCAAGACCGCGCCGCGTCCCGACGATGCCGCACTCGTCAAATTCTGCTTCAGCGGCGACACGCGCGAGAGCTATAAGCCATTTACAATTATGGACGCGATCGGCTCGATGCAACCGGATTTTTTCGTGCATCTGGGCGACACCATTTACGCCGACCGCGGCGGAACCGCGTCGCGCCTTGAAGAGTTTTGGGCCAAGTATCGCGCCAACCGCGACGATGCGGCGAGCCGTAGGCTGTGCTCGCAGACGACCTTCTATGTCATGTGGGACGATCACGAGGTGAGGGATAATTACGATCCGAAAAGTCCTCTCGCGCCCGTGGGGCAGCGGGCGTTTCTCGACTACTGGCCGGTGCGGCGCGATTCCGCGGATGCGACCCGCATCTACCGCTCCTTCCGCTGGGGTAAGGCGCTCGAGCTATTTCTACTCGACAACCGCCAGTACCGCGACCGCAAGCACGGCAGCATGCTCGGCGCGAAGCAGAAAGATTGGCTGCTCGACTCCATCGCGTCGTCGACCGCGACGTTTAAAGTTATTGCGACGTCCGTTCCGATGTACGGCGGCGGCGACGACCGCTGGGACGGCTTTCCGAGCGAGCGAAAGGAAATCTTTCGCTGGATCCGCACGCACAATATTACGGGAGTGACTTTTATCGCGGCGGATCTTCATTTCGCCTCGGCCGCTCAAGTCTCCAAGCATCCGCCGACAAAGGAAATTGTCGTCGGGCCGATGGCCGCGCCGCTGAACTCTCTAGGTATCGGCTATTCCACTGGCATGGATTTTTTCAGCAACAAGGCGTTCAACTACGGAATGATTACAGTCGATCCCAAGTCGACGCCGGCGCGGATGCTCGTCGAGCTTCGCGACGACGCGAACGGACTTCTTTATAAGACCGAGATTGCCGCTGCTTATTAGGCGGGTTTTTTCCGGCGGCGGTCGATTGCTTCGGGATTAATCGCGCGCAGCAGCTTGCCTTCGACATAGCTCAAAATATCCTCGACGGCGTTCTCCGCGAAGGCGTTGAAGCTGACGTCCGTTGGCCAGCCCAGATGCGGCGCCAGCACGACGTTGTCGAGCTTGAGCAGCGGGCTCGACTTGGACAGAGGCTCTTCGACGAAGACGTCGAGCGCCGCTCCGGCGATAACACGCTCGGCGAGCAGCTTCGCCAACGCCGCTTCGTCGACGATCGCGCCGCGCGCGGTGTTAACGAGATACGCCGTCGGCTTCATCAGTCGGAGGCGTTTCTCGTCCAAGAGGTCTTTGCTTTGGTCGGACAACTTCAAATGGATCGAGACGACGTCGGCCGCGCGCATGACGTCGTCGAGCGGCAAATATTCCGCGCCGGATTTTTGCGCGCGCTCGGCGGTCAGCGTGGGACCCCAGGCGATGACCTTCATGCCGAAGGCGCGCGCGATCGCCGCGACCTCGACGCCGATCTTGCCCATGCCTAGAATGCCGAGCGTCTTGCCACGCAGCACGTAGCCTAAGACAAGCGGCCACTCGCCGTGGCGCATCGCGGCATCGCTCGCGGACACGCGGCGCATGACGTCGATCATGAGGCCGAAGGTTAGCTCGGTGACGCTGTTGCCGCCGGGAGCGAGCGAGACGACGATGCCGGCTTCGGTCGCTGCCGCCATGTCGATGTGGTAGGCATGGTTGCCGGTCTGCGCGATCAGCTCGAGGTCCGGCAGCGACCCGATGAGCGCCGCCGTGAAACGCGTGCGCTCGCGGATCGGAATCACCGCCTGCATGCCTTTGAGCGCGCGCGCCGCATCCTGTTCCGAAGCGAATTTTTCCGTAAAGATCGTGACGCGGTGCTTGGCTTGTAGGCGCGCAATTGCCGGTGCGCGCTCGATCGCGTGCTGATAATCGTCGAGGACGGCGACGTTCATGGATATCTCCTAAAAATGATGCGAGATGGCGCGGTCCTCCCGGCGCGAGTCTCCGGTCGCGGACGATGGGATGACGCCTTGAGTCGCGCGCCGCTTATCGGAACGTCCGCGTCCCTCTACCTCGCGCCGCTTGTCCCGTGCGAAGCTGTCGCCGGTCGAAAAGCGCGCGCATCCGGTAACGGTCGGTTGGGTTAAGTAGAGAACCATTGCGCGCGCTCGGAGAGCGTTGGCGGCGAGCGCCTCGCTACAAGACCGCGATGCCGTTGATCTCGATCAGATAATCGGGATGCGCGAGCCCGGTGATAATCACGAGCGTGCTCGTGGGCGGCGTTTCTTTGTAGTACTGCATGCGCACTTTGTTGTAGCCCTCGCGGTACTTCCGGTCGACGATATAGGTCGTCGTCATGACGAGATTCTTGAGCGAGCCGCCGGCCTCTTCGAGAACGGCGGTGAGATTTTCATACACCTGACGCGTCTGCGCCTCGATGTCGCCTTTGCCAACGACGTTGCCGTCTTTGTCCACGGCGGTTTGGCCCGCGATGAAAAGCAGCTTGCCGCCGTCGGCGATGATTCCGTGGCTGTAGCGCGGCCGCGGATCGTTCAAACGCTTCGGTTGAATGACTTTCGTCGCCATGATTCCTCCTCAATTCTTTGTCGGGTAGCGCTTCGCCATCTCGTTAAAGAAGCCCTCTTTCTCCAGCTGCTGCAGAAACGATAAATCGACGAATTGCTCGGGCTTCGCGTTCTTCGCCTGCGGCATCTGCGGCGCGAGCACGTCGAGCATAAACTGGATGCCCTTGAGCGTGGGGTAAGGCTTTTTGGGGATCGTCTTTATATAGCCGTTGTAGGAATCTTCGAGCACTTCCGAGTCGCTGGTGCGCATGTACTTGGCGAAAACGCGCTGTGCCTCTTTTTTGTTGGAGTAGATAAAGTAGATCGCCTCGACGAAGCCCTTGAGCGCGTTCATAACCGTATCGCGGTTGGTTTTGATGTAATCGCGCGAAGTCGCGAAGCCGTTGCCCTGGACCTCGACGCCCAAGTCGCCGACCTGGACGCCCTCGACCATGCCCGCCTTACGCGCCGGCGCGGCGGTGGATGAAGTGAATAGCGTAGCGTCGATTTTTCCGGCGGCGAGGGCCGCGAGACGTTCGGCGTCCGGCCCGGTGGGGACGAGGTTCACGTCTTTCGTCGCGTCCATGCCGTAGTGGCGAAAAAGGATGCCGGCGGCGTAGTAGGTCGCCGAGCCGAAACCGCTGACGCCGAAGCGCTTGCCCTTCAGCTGCTCGACTTTGGTAATCCCCGGCCGCGTGAAGAGGATTTGATCGTACGAGGTCTCGACCGCTGCGACGAGGACGAGATTGAAGCCGGTGAGATTCGCCTGCACGACGGTGCCGATGTTGACGATCGGCGGGTCGCCGCCGGCGAGCGCCTGGGTCGCGACCTGGCCGCCGCGGAGAAAGATAGGCTCGACGTCCAGCCCGTACTTTTTGAACAGGCCCTCTTCCTTCGCCACCCAGACGTTGCTTTGGCGGTAACTGAGGGACGGGTAGCCGATGCGAATGCGCTTGAGCTCCTGCGCGTCCGCGGCTCCGGCGGTGAAGATCAGAAACCCCAAGACGATGAATAAGAGTTTGCTTCGCGGCATCTAGGCTCCTTTTATTTCCATCCCAATTGTTTTTTCGCCTCTTCAACGAGGCTGGCATCGACGTAGTTGGTATAGGGCGGTGCTTTCTTTCCTTCGTATTTGCCGGCCTTCTCTCGGAGATCGAAGGTTTTCTCGATCGACTGCTTGCTGATCGCGCCGTCGATCGGGAACGGCTTGAACTCCTCGATCAGATACCGGTAGTCGGCCTCGGCGGCCTCGCGCGTGCTCTTGAGAACTTTGTTGTAGACCGCGAGCGCCTCTTCCTTGTTTTTCGGATCGTACAGCCACTTCGTCGCCTCGGCCATGCCTTTGATGAATTTGATCACATCGGCGCGATTGGATTTGAGGTAGTCGTCGTTGGCGAACTGAACGACGAATTGAATGGGACCTAGATGCTCGTGGAAGGTGGTGAGTTTGGTGAAGCCTTCCTGCCGCGCGCGCAGATTGAACGGCGGCCCCATGAACGTCACCTGAACCGAGCCGCCCTTCAGCGCCGCGTAGCGCTGCGGTGAGGTGCCGACGACGAGCAGCTTGTAGTCCTTCGGGCTGATTTTGTACGCCTTCTCGAACACCTCGGCGAGCATGAGCGTGGTTCCGCCCGTCAGCGAATCGACGCCGATCGTCTTGCCTTTGACATCGTTGCCGGTCTTGATCTCCGGCCGCGCGACGACATCGTACGGAATTTTCTCCAGCGCGCCGGAGATGATTTTAACCTTGGCGCCTTTTTCTATCGCCTCAATGATGTAGTCGGGGTTGATGCGGCCGATCGGGATCGTATTGCTGAGCACGGCGCGCGTCGTGTTCGGGCCGCCGTTGATGATGATCTCCTCGACGTAGATCCCGTTCTTTTGAAAGAATTTCTTCTCCTCGGCGACGAACAGCGGCCAGCTTGACGCGGTGCGGCCGCTCTGGACGAAGCGCACTATCGGCAGATTCGCCTCACCGGCGTAGCACGCGTGCGCCAGAGCAAGCGCGAGTAATGCGCAAAGAATGAATTGGTGGTGGCGCATGGTCCCTCCGTCGCTTTATAGCCTGGCGAAGCCGCCCGCGGCTTTCACTTCTTCTTCTATCAATTTCCACAAGGTATTTTCCAGATCCACGAAGCGGCGGTCGGACTTGACCTCCATGTCGCGCGGGCGCGGCAGCGGCACGCGAAACTCCTCGCGGATCGTGCCGGGACGATGGCTGAAGACTACCACGCGGTCCGAGAGCAGAATCGCCTCGGCGATCATGTGCGTGACGAAGATCACCGTCTTCTTCGTCTGTGACCAGATGCGCAGCAATTCGAGCTGCATGAAGCTCCGCGTCTGAGCGTCGAGTGCGGCGAATGGCTCGTCCATCAGGAGAATCTTGGGCTCGATCGCGAGCGCGCGCGCGAGATTGACACGCTGCTGCATACCCCCGGAGAGCTCGTGCGGGTAATGCTGCTCGAAGCCGGCGAGGCCCACGAGGTCGAGGTATTTTCGCGCGAGGTCGCGGGCCTCCGACGGGTTCTTGCCGCGTCCTTCGAGACCGAGCAGCACGTTGTTGAGGCTCGTGCGCCAGGGAAGCAGCGCGGCGCCCTGGAAGACGAAGCCCATCAGCAGGTCGCCGCCGGTGCCGCTCTGCTCGCGCCCATCGACCACGATTTGTCCAGTCGAGGGCGGGATCAGGCCGTTGATGACGCGGAGCATCGTCGTCTTACCGCAGCCGGACGGTCCGACGATGCTGACGAACTCGCCATCGCGGACGCTGAGATTGATGTCGCGAAAAATGACGAAGGGCTCGCCGTTGCGTCCCTTAACCTCGCGGCTCAGGTTTTTGAGTTCGAGGATCGAAGGCGCCATGTCAGCGGGGATGCGAGGTTTTCCACGGGGTTGCGAGGTCCTCGATCTTGCGTAGAATCTCGAAACCGATAATGCCCATCAGTCCGAAAGCGGTGACGCCGACGAACAGCACCGGAACGTTGAGCGTCTGACCGGCGAAGTAGACGAGATAGCCGAGGCCGGCCGTCGCGCCGAACCATTCCGCGATGGCGACGCCGGTGAGGCCGCGGCCGAGCGCGAGGCGCAGGCCCGAGAGAATGAACGGCAGCGAAGCCGGGAGAAGAATCTTGCGAAACAGCGCGAGCCGCGTGAGTCTCAGCGAGCGCGCCAGCTCGACGAATTCGCGGTCGACCACGCGCATGCCGTAGTAGGAATTGATAAGAATCGGAAAGACGCAGCCGAGAAAAACGATCGCCACCTTGGAGCCCGCGCCGATGCCGAGCCACAGCAACAGCACGGGCGCGAAGGCGATGCGCGGCGTCGTGTAGAGCGTCGTCATCCACGGATGCACGTAGTCGCGCACGGCGGGCGAGAACGCCATTAAAAATCCCAGCGGCACGCCGACGACGATGGAGAGCAGGTAGCCGTAGAGAAATACCCACGAGCTCGCGAAGAGGTGCGGGTAAAGTTCGCCGGTGAGGAACAGCATTTCGTAAGCTTTCGACACGACGGCGAGCGGCGAGACCAGGAAAGCCGTGTCGGCGACGATCACCGTCGCGAGATAATGCCACAAGACGAGGCCGCAGAGGATCGACAGGACTTTATTGATCGCGCGCGAGTTGCCGCAATAAAATTTCACCATCGTTACCATTCCGCCGTCTGGCGCCACGGCGCCATTTTCTGCTCGCCTTTTTTGATCAGCGTAAAGCTAACGATGCCCATCGCCGCCAGCAGCACGACGGTGACGAAGAGCTTCGGGCTGTCCCACGTCTCCGAGGCGTCGCGGAGCATGTAGCCGAGCCCGGCGTTGGAAGCGAGCAGCTCGGCGGCGATGACTCCGAGCAGCGCCCGGCCGACCCCCAGGCGCATGCCGGTGACGATGAACGGCAGCGCCGCCGGCAGGCGGACTTTATACGTCGTCTGCCAGCGGCTCAAGCGAAACGATTTCGAAATTTCGAGCCAGAGGGGATCGATCGTCTTGACGCCCGCCGCGGTGTTGAGGATCAGCTCGACGATCGTGATCTTGAAGACGACGACCACCTTCGAGAGCGTCCCGATGCCGAACCAGATGATGATCAGCGGCACGACGGTGATGATCGGAATCGAATAGAGCGTGGCGATCCACGGCTCCATCCATTCGTCGAGCCACTTGTGCATGCCCATGAGATAGCCGAGCGGAATGCCGATCAGGCAGGCGGCGGAAAAGCCGTAGGCGAATTCCTGCAGCGTCGCCGCGAAGTGGCGCCCCAACTCGCCGCTCGCGACGAGTTTCCAAAACGACCGCGCGACTCCGCTCGGCGCGGGCATCAAAAGGTCGTTTTCTAAAAACAGGCGGGCGAGAATTTCCCACGCGGCGAGCACCACGAGGATCGAAACGATGCCGCGGGCGACGTCCTTGCGCATCGGCAGCGGGGCCCGGCCTCAGCGATAAAGTTCCTGGTCGGGGCCTTTGTCCTGCGACATACGGATTTTCGGGAACATCGCGAAACGGCCGGCGCGATTCTGGATCATGAAGTCCACGGGGATGAACCCTTGGAGCAACGGGATCGGCATTTGCACACCGGCGAAGGGCGTACCCGAATCGTGACCGACCATCAGTTTTTCGCCCAGCCAACCCGTCGGCAGGCCGCCGCTGATATCGAAGTGGCTCGCGGAAATATTGCCCGAGATCGGCGGCAGACTGTAGCGCTTCGTGGGGTCTCTTTCGGCCTCGGTTTGCATCTGCACGTCCGGGCCGGTGCCGCGCGCCGTCGAAGCCGCGTTGCCTTCGCGGACCAGAGTGAACGTGGTCTCGGGGTAAGCCTCGTCGGGCTTTTTCGCGAGATTGCCGGCGAGGATGGTGGGCGGAGCGTTTTTCAGGCCGCCGACGCTGTTTTTCGGACGGCTGTCGACGTCGGCCATGGCGACGTCAAAGTTGCGTTGGCGCACGGCCATCTGGAAGCGAGCGTTCGCCGCTTCGTCTAAGCGATATGTCTGCGTGCGCACGCCCCACGGCGTCTGCAGGTTTAGCAATACCTCGTTGTCGTCCAGCACGCTGACGCCCTTGTCCGCGAGTTCCATGTTGCTCAGATTGCCGTCGAACAGCGAAGCTTTCAGGCCGAGCCCTTGCGGGCCGTAAAGCTCGGGGTTCTCGATGAGAAATTTCTTGGTCATCCGGAGCCCCTGATTTTCCGCTCTCGTCATGCGCGAGAGACGCTGCGTCGCGTCCTTCGCGGCATCGGTCTCGGCATAGTTGTCGAGAATTTGTTTTAGGAAGTATTCCTGCGCCCCGCGGTCCGGACTGCGCCCTGCCGCCTGCAGTAGATTCTTCGCCGCTTTATCCTTCAAATTGGCGAGCTTTTTATCGGACGCGCGTCCGGACATCTCGTTATAGGCGATCGCCTGCTCGTACAGGCCGTTATGCTCGTAGGCGTCGGCCAGCACCGTGTAAACGTCGGCGGCGTCTTTCGAATCGGGATGGGCCCGGACGTATTGAACACCCGTGTCGATGACGTCCTGATTGGAAATCGGATTGGCCGTTAGGACTTGGATGAGGTTGCTCGCCATCATGATGCCGTTCGCTGCCGCAACCGTCGGCAGTCCGGTCGGCCCGCTGAGAATCAGCGGCGCGGCGAGCATAAGATTCTTTTTCAGGAAATCGTCGCCGAGGAGCACGTATTTGACCGTATCCATCTGGTATTTCGTGCGCGCGCCCTGGAACGTCGCGAGGAGATTGTATTCGGGATTGTCGATCAACGCCTTAGCGCGGTCGCGCTCGTGATTATTCGAAGAGCGCGCGACCTGCTGAAGCAGCTTTTTCGCGTCCTCGTGATTGCCCGTGATTTCCAAGGCGACCGAGCGCGCGTCGCGCGCCACTTCGGCCTGGGGCGCATTGCGGAATTTTTTCTCGAGTTGGTCCGCCTCGGCGCGGATTCGCTCGTCGTCGCGCAGCGTCAGCGCGTACAGCAGCCCGGCGATCTCGCGGTTCTCCGGTACCTGCGCGCGGGCGGGCGGGCGGGCGATCTGGAGCGCCTTTTTCGTCTCCTGCTCCTCGGTTTTCGCGCGCTGGCTCATCCGGTCCACGCCCGCTTCGGCGGCCTTCGAGAGCGGGTCGAGCGCGGCGGCGACCTGATAATAGAATTCCGCCTTCTCGAAGTCCTTTTTGCCGAGCGCCTCCTCGGCTTTGTTTACCTGCTTTTGCGCGAGGACGGTGCGCTTCTTTTTCTCGAGCTCCGCAATGCGCTTGCGCACTTCCGGATTGCGCGGATCGTCGGGATAGCGCCGGAGGTGCTCGTTCAAGAGCGCGAGCGCGCGGCGCTCCTCGATCGACATGTCGTTCGTGCTGAAGGCCATCAGCTGCTGCACAGCGGACTCGACGGCCGCCGAGGTGTAGTTGCCCGTCATGACGTTCGCGACATTCACGGAGCTGAGCAGACGGTTGAAAATGCCGCCCCATTTGTTTTGCGCCGCTTTTCTCAGCTGCTCGTCGGCCTGGTTGAGGTCGTCGTTTTTGAGCCGCGATTCGATCAGCTGCTTCTGCTTCGGCATGGCGGTGAACGAAAGCGCCTGCCGCTGGGCGTCGAGGTAGCGCGCCCGGTCGTCGATCGTATTGTTATACAGGTCGCGCGCCGCGTCGCTCAGCCCGGTTGTGGTGCCGCGCTCTTTTTTCAGCCGGGCGTCGCGCTCGGTGAAAAACTTCAAGTCATCGGCGAGCGTCTCGCTGTCTCCCGTGAGCGCCGCGACCATCGCGCTGCGCGCACGCTTGTCGACGTCGTCGGGAAAGTAGAGCGGGGCGCTGAGAGGTTTCTCGAAGGGGTCGAATTCCGGCAGCGGATTGAGAATGCCGTCGGGTAGCTCCTGGGCGACTTGCGCCGACGGCCGCGCCGGGGAAACGGCGATCGCGGCGCAAAGGCAAAAAAGCACGAGCAGCGATCGACGGACGCCGCGCCTCATCGGCTGAGTCTCCGGACCTTATCGGAGAGGCCGCGCAGCGCCTCGATTTTTCCCTGTGCCTCGATCTTTTCCACAATCCCGTCCACGCCGGCGACTTCCGTATACAGATTCAGACCCTGCTTTTCCAGCTGCCCATAGATCTTCATGTCGAAGGCCAATCCTTCGGGGTCGTTCTCGGCGATGTAATCTTTGGCCAGTCGAACATAAAAGTCGCCAAAGTCGAGGAGATAGCGGTAATAGTTCTTGCTCTGCCGGTGCTTGGTGACCAGTTGGCTGTAGGCCAGGATAGTAATATGGTTGCCGTCCGTCAAGCGAAAACGGTTCGCCTCCACAAACGCCACTTTCGCCCGGTCGACCTTCTCTTCCTCGACCCGGGCGAGGTATTCCTGCGGCGATCCCTGGTACTTCTTGACCAGGCCGTTCCACGATTCGACCCGTTCGTCGAGCGCCTTTAGGTATACGAAAGGATCTTCGGTCGGCAGCGGCTTGTCGAGGACGGCCTTGAAGGCTTCCAGCGCCTCGATATTCTTCAAAGCCTGCGGCCGGAGCGGTCCGTCGATGTCGGCGACCCGGTGGTAGTAATCGAGGGCCTTATCGTAGTCGCGGAGCCGCTCGTAGGCGGTCGCGCGGCTGAACTGGATGATATCGATGAACTGCCGCGGGTTTTTGCGCTCGTAATCGTCGAGACGCACCAGCGCGGCTTTCATAACGTTCACGCCGGTAACGTCCTTCGCGATCGGAAAGCGGTAGACATCCTCGCGCGCGAAGCGCTGGAAGTCCTTCACCACGTCCATCAGGTTTTGCGCGGGAACGTATTGCCGCTCGGTGGCGAGGTTGGAGGAGCAGGCGACGAGAAGAAGGGAGAATGCCAGGAGCGAAAAAATCGTCGGTCGGGAGTTGCTAATTGCGACTTTCAAGATTTGCTAGCGCTCAACCGGTTTCGATAAGCGAGTAGAATAGCACGAGTCGATTTCTTTTGCTCGCAGCGAAGTCGTGCGGGGTGCCCTTCGGGATGTGGCAGAGCATCCCGCTCTTAAGCGCGATTCTGCGGCGGTTGACGCGGAGCCGGCCGCTGCCGCGGAGCACCTGGCAGACGACGTCCTTATCGGTGTGGCGGATCTGCTTCGCGTCTGCGGAGGACCCCGGACGAAAGACGATGATGCCTGAGGTGAAGCCGGTACCCTCCGCGAACGAAGCGTACGCGATCTCGTCGTTGATTTTCTTGACCCGGCGAAGGGTTTTTTGGATGGTCGTTACAGTCATGAATGCTCAGGCGGGGTGAGACGTCAGGCGATGCGTGCGGTTGGGTTTCAAACCCGCCCTATACCGGCCGGCATCATACTTCCTTGACCGCCGCCATGATTTCGCGCAGCGCCTGCTCCGCCTTGTCGTCCGGCACGCGCGACGAACCGACGACCTTGTGGCCGCCGCCGCCGTAATTTTTCAGCAGCTCGCCCACGTTGACGTTCGAGGTCGGGTTGAAGATGTTGTAGCCGACCGAGATCGCCGTCGTGTTCGGACGCTGGCTGTCCTCGGCGACTTTCACGGAGATATTCGCGGTGGGAAACAGCGTGTAGAGGAGGAAACGATTGCCTTCGGGGATGTCTTTGATGCCGCGGAGGTCCAGTAGGATGACGTTGCCGTCGAGCTTGGCGCGCGCGAGAAGAATTCCCTTCAGTCGCTCCTGATCGGCGAGAATCTTCTCGCAACGGCTCGCGATCTCCGGCTCCCGCAGGGTCTCCTCGACGGTTTTGTCGCGCAGATAATCGATCAGCTTGAGCCAGTAGGGCTCGTCTTCGGCGAACTTGCCGTCGATGGTCATCGAGATCAGCACGTAGCCCGCGGGATGTAAGACGTCTTCAGGCGTGAGCAGCGCCGCGTCGATCTTGTCGGCTTCGTCGAGCAGATATTTCATCCGCGGGGAATCGAGCATCTCCATGCCGCGCCCGCGGTCACCGCGCAGGCGCTCCCGCATCGCGACCGTATAGTATTCGTAGACGACACGCGCCGCGCTCGGCGCGATGCGAAATCCGCCCTTGTCGGGCACGAGTGGTACGTCTTCGGACTGCCCAGTGTGATCGCACCACGCGAACGCGTTCGTGACGTGGTGGTCGAACCACAGCGTGCAGTTGGGATGATACGGTAGATTGGCGATCACGTCGCCCCGGCGGATCTCGACCTGCCCGTCCTGCATGAACTTGGGCTCGACGAAGAGATACGAATCGATCTGCTCCATAAGCGTGATGAGCGCGCCGCACACGAGGCCGTCGAAATCCGCGCGCGTGACGAGTCTCATGGCTTGGCGAGCTCCTCGACGGGCACCGCGTGGTGGCCGAAGGCGGCGGCCACGGCGGGATGGGTGATTTTTCCCTTGTACGTGTTGAGTCCCTTCGCGAGCCCGCGGTCTTCGAGGAACGCGCGCGGCACGCCTTTATCGGCGAGCGCGAGGCCGTAAGAGAGCGTCGCGTTGGTCAGCGCGTAGGTGGACGTGTGCGGGACGATCGCCGGCATATTTGTGACGCAGTAGTGGACGACTTCTTCCTCGACGTATATCGGGTGATGATGCGTCGTCGGACGCGATGTCTCGGCGCAGCCGCCCTGGTCGATCGAGATATCGACGAACGCCGCCCCCGGCTTCATCATCTTGACCATTTGGCGCGTGATGAGCTTCGGCGTCTTCGCGCCGGGAATCAGCACCGAGCCGATCACCAGGTCGGCATCGACGACCTCTTCCTCTACGTTGGCGCGGTTCGACATGAGCGTCGTCACGTGACCGCCCAGGATATCGTGCACGTAGCGGAGCTTTGATGGATTGATATCGAGAATGCTGACGTAAGCTCCCATCCCGGCGGCGACTTGGCACGCGGTCGTGCCGGACATGCCCGCGCCGAGGATCACGACCTTCCCCGGCCGTACGCCGGAAGCGCCGCCGAGCAGAATCCCGCGGCCGCCGTTCTCCGCCTGCAGGCACCAGGCGCCGACTTGCAGCGACAGTCGCCCGGCCACTTCGCTCATCGGCGTGAGCAGCGGCAGCGAGCCGTCGTCGAGCTGGATCGTCTCGTAGGCGACGGCGGTTACTTTTTTCTCCAGCAGCTCGCGCGTGACCGTCTCGTTCGCTGCGAGATGCAGATACGTGTACAGGATCAGCCCTTCGCGGAGATGCGGAAATTCCGCTGCGAGCGGCTCCTTCACTTTGATTACGAGATCGGCGCGGCGCCAGACCTCGGCGGCGGAATCGGCGAGCGCCGCGCCGGCCCCTTCGTACGAGCGGTCGAGGATGCCGCTGCCCGCGCCGGCTTCTTTTTCGATCACGACCTGATGGCCGTGGGCGACGAATGCGGCAACGCCGGTCGGCGTGATCGCGACGCGGTTCTCTTCCTCTTTGATTTCCTTGGGAATGCCGACGAGCATCAGAAAGTTAGTCTAGCGCAGGGAAAGCGCTAGCGCCACACGACCAAGGCAAGCAGCAGCCACCCGATGAGGAACGCGAGGCCGCCGATCGGGGTGATCGCGCCCAGCCAGCGCGGGCCGCCCATTGCGAGGAGATAAAGGCTGCCGGAGAAGACGATTATGCCGAAGACAAAGAGCCAGCCCGCCGCCGTGACCCATGGCCCCGTCCAGCGCGCCGCCGCCGCGGCGACCGCGAGGAGGCCCAGCGCGTGGTACATGTGATAGCGCACCCCGACCTCGAAGATATTGAACATGTCCGGCGGCAGCTTGTTTTTGAGCCCGTGCGCGGCGAACGCGCCGAGCGCGACGCCGACAAAAGCAGCCAGCGCGCCGAGCGAGAAGAAGAGACGGTCCATGAGCGGATCATAGTCAAAGGAAAAGTCTGCGGCAAGACGCGAAGTTGACAGTCTGTTTTCGCGATGAAACAATCTCCCCGCTTGGCAGGCGTGTGATAAGACCGGAGGTGGAATGAAAGTTTTGCAGAGCGTCGTGGTGCCGAAAAATTCAGGCAAGTCGGTCGTGGTGAAGCAGGGACAGATTCTGCGCGTCGCGGGGCGGACGATCGTCGATTTTGTCGCGTTCAATGAGCATAATCTGCGCGAGCGCTTCGACCAGGCGCGGACGAAGACGAATCAGGTGAAGCTCTTCATCAGCGCCGGCGACCAGCTCTTCTCGAAGCACAACAACGCGATGCTCACGATCGTCGAAGACTCCTTCAAGGAAGGTAGGCACGATCTGCAGAAGGGGATGTGCAGCAGAAAGCGCTTCGAGATGGTTGCGAAAGGTCTCGCGCAACGGAAGTTCGCCGGAGGCGTCGATTTGAATCCTAAGCGTGCGGAAGAAATTCCCGACCACGGCTGCTGGGAGAATCTCATCGACGCGCTCAAGGGCCGCGGCATCGCCGACGAGGATATCCCGAGCCCGTTCAACATCTGGCAGACGATGAAGATCGATCCCGATACGGGCGCGATGCTCGACACGACGGTCCGGCCGAAGGAAGAGGCGCACATCGATTTCCGCGCCGAAATGGATTGTCTCGTCGCGGTCAGCGCCTGCCCGGAGTCGGGCAGGGGACAGGCGATCAGGCTGGAAGTTTACGAAGAGTAGTGGCGAGCGTCAAAGAGGCCGGGGAATATCGCCGACGCGCAGCTCACTCGCCGTTTCCAGCAAACCGCTCCACGTCGGCTCGTCGATCTCCACGCCTTGTTTTAATTGCTTCGCTTCGATCTTGCGCGCGCGCTCGCCGGGAAGAAGCACTTCCTCGAAGCCCGGCGCGATTTTGATCTTCCTCGCGCGCGACGCGAACTCATCCACGCCGGCGAAAAAATCGTCGAGCGGCTGAAACTCCTCAACGGCGATCGCCTGAAGAATCACGCCGTTGACGGCGTGGCCGCCCTTGTCCCACCAGGCGCGTCCGGAGCCGCTGCCGGTGAGAATGCCGGCCATGATCTCCGTCACGACATTGAGGCCGGAGCCTTTGTAGCCGCCGAAGGGCAGCAGCACGCCACGCGGCGGGCCGCGAAAAGTTTTAACGCTTTTCGTCGGCTTGCCGTAGCCGTCGAGCATCGCCCCCTCGGGAATCGGCTCGCCGCGTCCCTCGCGCTTCTGGATCTCGCCCATGCTCATCGACGAAGTCGCGAAGTCGAGAACGATGTGCGCCCCGCCCCGCGCGGGAATGCCGAAGGACATCGGGTTGGTGCCGGTGATGCGCTCCATGCCGCCGTAGAGCGTGACGCTGCCGGAGCCGACGCACACCGCGCCGAAGCCGATCATGCCTTCGCCCGCGGCCTGCTCCATGTAATCCGCGAGCCGGCCGACGTGCCCGGCGCGGCGCAGCGCGACGATGCCGACGCCGTGCTCCTTTGCCTTATCGATTGCGACCTTCATCGCGTCGTACGCGGCGATCTGGCCGATATAATGCTTGGCGTCGATCACCGCCGTCGTCTTGCTCTCACGCAAGACGGCCGGCTTCTCGGCGATCTGCGTCGTGCCGTCCTTGATCCACGCGAGGTACGGTCCGACGCGGCAGGTGCCGTGGCCGGTGTAGCCGCGGAGGTCCGCCTTGGCGAGCAGCTCCGCGAGCAGGCCGCTGTCGCGCTGGGGCATGCCGCCCGCGCGGAAGAGCCGCCCGGCGAAGTCGCGCAGCGCGTCGTATGGTATGCGCGGCATGACTATTTTCGCTCGAGTGGAAAGTAGCGCGCGAGCCAGTCGGCGACGATGCGGCCGACGCGCGGGTTTTCTTCGCCGAACATGAAGTGATCGACCTCGGAGAAAAGATGCAACTCCGCCGGCTGCTTGGCGCGGCGAAACAGCTCGATCGATTCCTCGGTCGGCGTGACGGAGTCGTTCGCGCTGTGGAGCAATAGCAGCGGGCGGGGGGAGATTTTGTCTACCATCTCGTCGGCGCGGAAGTCGTACATGCTCTGCGCCGTCTCGGCGGGGAATTCCTGAATCGAACCGGGACTCACGTTGCCGCGCAGCTTCTCGGGGATCGGCACGATGTCGTAACGCGGCACCATGAGCGATTTGCCGGTGCGCTCGCGGTGGCGCCGGCCTTCATCGAGCATATTCGTAAAACGCTGCCACGCCTCCGCCCCCGGGTGCTGCCGGCGGAACTTGCGCTCGCCGTCGCCCCAGCCGCCGGAAGAAATCACGGCAGCGGCGCGCTCGTCGGTGCCGGCGGTGTAGATCGAGACCGCGGCGCCGAAGCTGCTGCCGACGAGCGCGATGCGCCGCGGATCGACTTCCGGTCGTGTCGCCATGTAGCTGATGGCACTGGACGTATCCTTCACCTGATCGAGACACAGAATGCGCGCGCGTTCGCCGCCGCTCTCGCCGCAGCCGCGGAAATCGAAGCGCATCGTGACGTATCCCCATTGACTCAGCTGCTCGGCAATGACGCTTTGGCCGCGGCCGTCCTTGTTGCCGCCGAAGCCGTGCAGCACCAAAAACGCCGGGCGGCGTTCGCCCGGCCGCATACCTTCCGGCGTTTGCACGATGCCGGACAATTGAAGTCCGTCGGACGGAAACGTGATCTTGGATATCATCGCGTCACCTCATCCCCACGGGCCGAAAAACGGCTCGCCTTCGTAGGTGTCGGGCAGCGGCTCGACGGTCTCAGGCCATTTGTCGTGATCGATCTTGCGCCGCAATTCTTTCGGCCGGGGCTTTCCGTCCCAGCCGACCTGCTCCATGTAGTAATAGAGCTTGATGCAGTGTCCGTCGGGATCGAGCACGTGCGCGGCGTAGTCGATGCCGGGATAAAGCTCCGGGGGAATCTCCGCGAAGCGCGCGCCGCGCTCTTTGAAAAAATTCACCGCGTCGCGCAGCTGCCGATAGTTCGCGAGCTGGAGGCCGAGCGACATCGACGTCGTGTGCGAGCTCAGCCCGAGCGCCTCGCGCAGCGCCAGCGGATAGAGCGCGAGCGAATGGTGCTCGGTGTTGGCGCGTAGATATAAACAGCGCTGGCCGCGCCATTCGACTTCTTCGGTGAGCGTGAAGCCGAGCGTGTCGCGATAAAACTTTTCCGCGGCGTCCATGTTCGCGGCGAAAAGCTCGACGGGCCCGAGGCGCACGATCTTGAACGGTCGCGGCAGCAGGACGCCGTCGACGTCGTACGTCGCGGGTAAATTATCGACGTGGCGGTAGCCGGACGTGATATCGATTTCCTTCTTGAGCGCCTGCTGAACTTCGTCGAACTCCGATATCTGCGGCAGCGCCGGCGCCTCGTCGAACCCCCGGTCGTACATCGGCTTCGGCTTGCTGTGGCCGTTCCAGCCGATCTGCTCGATGCCGTAATACAGCTCGTTCTGATGGCCGTCGGGATCGAACAGGTATGTGTGCCAGTTCGATCCCGGCATGTCGCGCCCGGAGCGCTGGATTTTGATCTTTTTTTCCTCGAACCAACGGATCGCGCCGCCGACTTCGGCCAGGCTGCCGACCTGCCAGGTGATCTGATTGATCGTGACGCCGGGTTTCTCGGCGCGGCCGAGCGCGTCGCGCACGCGCTTGGGGAAAAGCACCATCGCGTGATGGTCGCCGCCGTAGCGCGTGAAGTAGCCGTGCGCGTCGCCGAGGCCGGCGAGCTGATCGGGGCTCTTCGCGCGCCGGGAGTAATCCATCACGTCGGAGACGCGGAAGCCGAGCAGGTCGCGATAGAAGCGGATGCCCTCGTCCATGTTCGTCAGGTTGAAGCCGAAATGACCTAACCTTCGGATTTTGAACGGGCGATCCAGAAGAACTCCACCGACATCAAACTTGTCCGAGGCTGACATAGCGCACCTCAAACGGGATATTACGGTTCGTAAATTAGAACATCGACCGGCTTTCCTCCGACCGGCATGTCGGGGCAGGCGCTCAGCGCGACGACGAGATTCATCTCGGCCCGGAGGTCGACGTAGCTGCCGGGCTTGGCGCGAACGTGCGTGTGCTCCATCTTGCCGGTCTTGCCGTCGATGATCATGTGCTGGTTCAGATTCCACGGGTTCGGAATGTCCTCGGGATCGATGCCGTACGGCTTGAGCGCGTTGGTCAGGTTCTCGTAACAGCCGTGATCGGGAATGTCCTCCTCCTTGAAGTCACGATGATAGTATTCCCGCAGCCGGCCTTCTTTTTTTGCGAGTTGGAAGCGGTAGCCGCTGCACATGCCTTTCTGCAGATCGTGCATGACCTCGCCGGCCTTGTCGTCGACGACCGTCATCATGTGCTGGTTATTGCGCCCCATCAGCTTGTCGCCCTTTGAGATGAAAATCTTGCCGTTATAGACCTTCGTGCGCGCCTGGTCGAAGCGCTCCTTTAGATTTTCCTTCTTTAGGCAAACGAAGTCGACGGTGGTCGTTGCGGTGATGCGAATCACCTGTCCCTGCTTCAGCTCGCCGGACCATCCGGTGTTGTACGGGACGTGTTGTTCTTTGATTTTTTTCACGGCGTTTCTCCTCTTCGGGTTTGCAAAAGGTCTTTTCGATATGGCATTAATCGCGTCGAATTTCGAGTCCGATACAAGGAGGGTTCATGAGAGGATTGCGGATGTTGGCGTTAGGGATACTGCTTCTCATCGCGATTTCCGGCTGCACATCTCTTACCGGGGAAACCCTCGGACAAAACATCGACGATACCAATATCACCGCCGCGGTAAAGACCAAGCTCGCGACCGGAGACAAGGCCTCGACGCTCACGCGCATCGACGTCGATACGGTTCGCGGCGTCGTAACGCTGAACGGCGTCGTCGCCAGCGGTCAGGACCGCGCGCGCGCCGAGCAGCTCGCAGCCCAGGTCGGCGGCGTCAGGCGCGTCATCAATAATCTTCAAGTACAGGGCCGCTAGCTAGCGCTTCTGGTACAATGCGTCGGCGAAGCCGCTCGACGCGATCTCGTTGATGAAGCGCGGCTCGACGAAGCGCTGGGGCGTTACGCCCGCCGGCAGCGCGCGCGTCGCGCTCACTTCCTCCAATATCGTCTGGATGCCTTCGTTCGTCGCTTCGGGAACGCGCTTGATGTAGCGCTGCGCGTAAATCTCGTACGTGCGTTCGGTCGCCGGCGTGGTCTTGAGTCTCGTCTGCTTCTCGAGCGTCGCCAGCGCCAGGCGTCGGTCGGTCTTGAAGCGGTGAATGCCTTCGACATAGGCGTGCATGAAGCGGCTCACCGTGTCCGGCTGCGCGCGGATGAACGAGCGCGTCGTCGCGTACGGCCCGAAAGGATACGGCAGCCCGATCGTTCCGACGTCCGCTAATCGCACGAAGCCGTCCTTTTCCACTTCCGTCGTGTACGGCCCCACGCTCATCACGCCGCTTTGAACCGCCCCGCTCTTGAGCGCCGCGAAAACCTCGGGTCCCGCGCCCGTCTGAACCATCGTCACATCGGCGCCGGGCCTGAGGCCCCATTTCTTCAAGACGTAGCGGCCGACGAAATCCGATGTCGAGCCGATGCGCGTTACGCCCATGCGCGTGCCTTTGAGCGCCTCGGGCGTCTTGATCGACGGCGCGGCCCAAATCTCGAACGGCAGCGTGTCGCAGGTTGTGCCGAGAAGCACGACGTCCGAGCCGGCCAGGTTCGCCGCGACGGCGGCGCCCGCGGCGGTGAACGATATCTTCACGTCGCCGGCGAGCAGCGCCTGCAGAGACGGCGGACCGCCGCCGATGTAGAGCAGCTCGACGTCGAGGCCGTATTTCTTGAACAGTCCCGCCGCCTGCGTCGTCCAGAGCGGCGCGAAGATAATTCCGATCGAAGTGTAAGCGATGCGCAGCGTCTCGGCGGAGACCGGTTGCGCGAGCAACATAGCGGCGAGCAGCGCCGCGCAAAATATTTGCCGCACTATGTTCATCAGCCGGCTGGAAAGTAGTCGCGCATCGCCGTGACCATCAGATTCGCCAGCCGCTCGTTGTGCGATTCGACATGGCCGTAGTGCGTCAAACGCGGAACCACCGTCATGCGCACCGCTGCCGCGTGCTCAACGAAGCGCCTAAGCGCGAAGACCTCGCGGCGGAAGCCGAGACCTTTATCGGCGCCGTCGCCCCAGTGTCCTTTGTCGAATTCGCCGACGATATGGAAGACGCGCTTGCCGTGCAAGCGCCGCAGATCGGCGTTGAACGTGATGAATAGCTCGTCGTCCGGCAGCCGGGATTTTTTCTTCACCTCGTCGCGCAGCACGTCGTGCGCGCTGTGCTCGATGTCCTGAAGATACGGCTTGAACTGCGGACGGCGATGATTCTCGAGTTCGAACCACCGCTCGACGCTGCCCCAGGGCTGGTTCGGGCCGACGTAGCCGCTCTTCGCGTAGCCTTTCGGGCTCCGGCGGCTGAGTCCGACGACGGCCGCGAACCTCGCCGCGCGCTCCTCCGGCGGCTTCTCGTCGGCGGCTAAGTCCCATTCTTTCCTGAGCCATGCGGGCATGCCGGTGCCGAAGCCTAGTCCCCCGAGCAGGCGGTTTTTGAGGCCGTACTGTTCCATCAGATAAAAGTATTCACCGCCGGTCGAATGGCCCCAGATGTATAGATTGTGGCGCGGCAGATGCGTCTCGACGAGTTTCTTTACCGCTTCGAGACACATGCGGAACGTATAAACCGCCAGGCGATTATTGAGCTCGCGCTCCGACGGAACTTCCCCGATGACGAACTCCGGCCGCCGCTCCGGAATGGGCGGCCACGGCTTGCGGCTGTAATGGCCAGGGAGCGAGACGGCGAGCACCGGAATTCCCAGCGACGCGATGTGCTGCGCGACGCCGACGCGCGCGGCGGTCGGCGAAACCTTCGGCAGGTCGGCGAACTCTTCCGGACCGTCGGGCGTGAACAAAAACTCGCACTCGTTCGCCGCGCCGCCATGGATCATGACGATCGCGGTGCCCGGCAGCGATTCCTTTTCCGGCGTCAGCAAACGGCCGTGAACGTCCCAGCGAAAGAGCGCGTTCGGACGCTCCGGGTCCGGATAACGGGCGATCGTTTCTTCGGCTTCCTTGACCGAGAATGTGCGGCGCGGAAACGGATCGGGAAACGCGGTGAAGTCGTCCCAGTCCTGATAATAGATGAAGTCGTCGCGCAGCCCTTCGCCGCGATTGAGCGCCGCGATGAATTTTCTCGCTGCTTCCGCCGAGTTGCTCATTGTTCCGGCTTCCCCTGTACGAAAAGATCGTAAAACGCTTTGGCGAATTTCTCGTGCTGATCGGCGACGCGTTTGTCGGCGACCACGAGCTTGAGCTTTTTCGGGTCCATCTTGGGCGAAACCGGCGGCAGGTCGGGATTCGCCGGCGTGCGGTGCTGCTGCTTTTGCAGGATGGTCTGGCCCTCGACGGAAAGCAGGAAGTCGATGAACAGCTTCGACGCGTTCGGGTGCGCGGTGTTTTTCCCCATCGCGAGGAGATTGGGCGTGACGATGATCGGATCGAGCGGCGTCCAATCGATCGCGGCGCCTTTGGCCTTCATCTCCTCGACGCGGTGCGCGTAGACGAGGCCGAGCGGAAACTCGCCGGTCGACATCAGCGTAGCGATGAGCGTATGCCCCTTGCGCATGCTCGGATCCTGCGCCGCCAGCGCTTTCATGAATTTATCCGCGCGCTCCGCTCCCCAATACTGGCTTAAGCCGCCGTACCAGACTCCTTCGTCGCGGTCCATGGCGAACTTGCTGCCTTTCCAGCGCGGCTGAAGCAGGTCCTCCCATTTTTTCGGCAGCTCGGCGTCCTTGACCATCTTCGGATTGTAGCCGAGGACGATGTAGTTCAAGTACATCGCCGTCCAGGCGCCGTCGGCGTCCTTATAGCCCGCGGGATAATTCTTAGCTTCGGGCGATTTGTAGTTTTCCAGCAGGCCGAGCTTCTGGAGCTGCCATTCCTCGAAGGCGTCGAACTGCGCGACATCGTGCTGCGGCCTTCCGGCGCGCGACTCGATCGCGATCTTCTGCAAAAGCTGCTCGGAGTTGCCGCGGAAGGGATCGACCTTCACGAACGGATATTTTTTCATGAACGGCGCGGCGACCTGGTCGATCTCCTGGAGCGTGAGCGAGGTGTAGAAAACGACGTGGCCCTCTTTTTTCGCTCCCTCGACGATCTCCTTGGGTTGCGCTTGTGCGGATTGCATCCAACCGGCGGCGATAACGAGCGCCGCCGCGAAAATAAGCGGCCGGAATTTCTTCATAGTTCGGGATCTCCCTGAGTTTACAGCTTCCGCACAAGATATCCCGTCCTGCCGCGCGCTTGTCAAGACGCGGTTGCTTGACAACACCGACGGCGAGCGGATAGACGTTTTCGCGATGATGAAAACTTTTATATACGCGTGTTTTCTCTCCGTTCTGCTCGCCGTCTCGGCCTTCGCCCAGGAGCGCATCACGTTTCTCTACCCGAGCCCGGCGGGAAGCTGGGCGACGCCGGTGATCGCGAAGGAGGCGAAATATTTCGACGAGGAGGGAATCTCGATCGAGCTGGTGCGCGTGGGCGGCAGCACGCGCATCGTCGCCGCGCTCATCGGCGGCAGCGGCCAGCTGATCCATGCGGGCGAGCCGGCGATGGTTCCGGCCGTGGCGCAGGGCGCCGACGCGGTGATCATCGGCGCGATCAGCAGGACCAACCGCCATTACGTGATGGCGCGGCCCGAGATCAAGGACGTGCGCGACCTGAAGGGCAAGCCGCTCGGCATCACGACGTTCGGCTCGACGTCGGACTTTGTTCTGCGCACAGTCCTGGAGAAAAACGGCCTCGATCCGAATAAGGATGTCTCGATCGTCCAGACCGGCGGCCAGCCCGAGGGTCTCGCCGCCATGATCGGCGGCAAGATTTACGCCCAGCGCATGTCGTTCCCGTTCAACCTGAAGGCGATCCAGGCCGGCATGCGCGAGCTCGTGAATCTGCCGATGGAGGAGAACACCGGCGCGGTCATCACCACCCGATCGTATCTCGCGCAGAAGCGACCGGTCGCGGTTCGTTTCATGCGCGCGTTCATCCGCGGCATGCACCGCTACAAAACCGACAAAGCATTCAGCGAAAAGGTCATCGCAAAATTCGCTCAGATCCAGGACCGGCAGATGATCGAAGCGACCTGGCGCGAGTACGCGTCCGGCATCGAGCGCGTGCCGCGGCCGTCGCTCAAAGGCGTGCAGGCGGTGATCGACGCCGGACTCGGCGGCAAAAAGCTCGACCTCAAGGCCGAGCGGCTGGTCGACTTCTCGATCGTGGACGAGCTCGAGAAAAACGGTTTCATCGATTCGGTTTGGAAGAAATAGAGGACGCTATGGACACGCCGAGCACGCCGGGATTCGAAAGAGTCGATTCCGCCGCCGAGCGGATGGATACGCCGTACGACCACTGGGCCGCCTCGCAGGGCATCGACGTCGTCAAGGGCTTCGGCGTCGAGAACGTCTACGACGTGCCGCTCAAATGGTGGGAGCGCATGGGCGGCAACGGCGTCTTCATCAACCTCGAAGGCACCGGCTATCTCGACGACGCGTACGTCTGCAGCATTCCACCGGGCAAGAGCCTGCGTCCGCAGCGGCATCTCTTCGAGGAGCTGGTTTACATCCTCGAAGGCCGCGGCGCGACCACGATGTGGCAGGAAAACGGGCAGAAGCAGAGCTTCGAGTGGCAGAAGGGGAGCCTCTTCGCGGTTCCGCTGAACGCGTACTATCAGCACTTCAACGGCCAGGGCGACCGCGAAGCGCGCTTCATCGCCGTGACCTCGGCACCGCTTGTCTTCAATCTTTTCCACTGCGAAGACTTCGTCATGAAAAACCCGTATATCTTCGCCGACCGGTTCAAAGGCGAAGAGGGATATTTCACCGGCCGCGGCCGGCTCTACAAGGACCGCGTTCTGGAAACCAATTTCGTCGCCGACGCCGTCAACATCGAGCCGGTCGCGTGGCACGAGCGCGGCAAGGGCAACCGGACGATCTTCTTCGAGATGGCTGAGAGCACGATGGGCGCGCACGTCTCCGAGTTTCCCGTCGGCCTCTACAAGAAGGCGCACCGGCACGGTCCGGGCGCGCACGTTATGATACTCTCCGGCCAAGGCTATTCGTTCATGTGGCCGGAAGGCGAGGAAAAAAAGCTTTTCGAGTGGCGCCCCGGCTCATTGGTCGTGCCGCCGGAGAATTGGTTTCATCAGCATTTCAATTCCGGCAGCAAGCCCGCGCGCTACGTTGCGCTCAAAATGCTCTCGCGCCGGCACAAGCTGGTGCCGGGAAAGATCAAATCGGACGTTTCGGTCAAAGACGGCGGCATGCAGATCGAATACGAGGACGAAGACCCGGAGATCCGACGCATCTTCGAGGACGCCTGCGCCAAAGCCGGCGCGACGGTGATGATGCCCAAGAACCCTTAACCGTCTCGTTGACGATATTCCCCTGTCGATATAAAATTGAGGCGGTTGGTGAAAGGGAGGTTCGCATGCTCCGGCCGGTAGGATTGACCCACGGACATTACGAGTGCCGCTCGCTCGACGAGACGCTGCCGATTTTCAAGGAGCTGCTCGCGCTCGAACTCGTCAATCGCCACAACGGCGAGGCAGTGTTGAAGCACCCGAACACCGACTGGCTGCTCGTCGTTCACGAGGGCGGCCCGAACGCGCGCAACAAGCCGCACAACAATCACTACGGCTTTCGCGTCGCTCATCATGAGGAGATCGAGCGCGCTTACAGCTACATCGATGCGCAAAAAGACAAATACCGCATCAAATCGGTCACCAAGCCTCACGAGGCGCATTTCGCCTACTCGATTTATTTTAAGGAGCCGGGCGGCAACGATCTGGAAATAGAATATTATAACCCGAACGCCGTACAGCACGGCCGGCGCATCGCCGCGACGCCGTGGAAGCAGCTGATGGCAGAGGATCGCTTCCCCGGCCGCGGTTATGTCCCGCAGGCGATGTCGCACGGGACGCTTCAGTGCGACAACAAGGAGGCGAGCGACCGCTTCTACAAAGAAGTCCTCGGCCTCGATATTGTCGGCGGCGGCCGCCATTCTACGTATATCAAGCATCCGTCGACCCCGTGGTACATCGTCGTGCTGCCGATGCCGCACCGCGATTATCTCGCGCCGGTCAACCGCTTCACGCTGAAGCTCGGCTCTCCCGAAGAGGTCGAGAAGGCGCATCACGCCTTCTCGCAGCAATCCAATCCTTACGGCATAACGGAAACGTGGGATGTGGAACGTAACAACGGCCAGACTTCTTTTATCTTCAGCGACCTCGACAAGAACTGGTGGGAATTAACCGCTTCGAATCAATGAACTTTTGAGTTCCGGGTTTCGGGTTTCGAGTACGGGGGCCGGATATATCTCCGACGCTCTTTCTCGAAACTAGAAACCCGGACTTTCTTTTTCACGTCGAAATATCCTGCAAAAACCACTCGGTCGGCAATTTACGGCCGACGCCGCGCTCGCGCGCACGTTTGAGCACGAAAGCGCCGGCGGCCGAGAACTGCACGCCGTGCCCCTCGTTGTTCGCGAAGTAGGTTTTCTGGTTCTCATCGCTCCTGCCTCTGGCCGGACTCGCGCATAGCTCGCCGAGCGTGATCGCACTCGGCAGATCGCGCTCATCCTTGCCCCCGAGCGCCTGCGGGGCGGCGGAAAATTCCTCGGCGGCCTGCGCCGCGCGAAAGCGCGGGCCGAAACCGCGCTCGTGCACCACGGCGATGTCGAAGGCGCCGAGCGGCTCTCTTCCGACCTCGCCGAACGGCCGCGCGCTGGAGAGAAACATGCCCGGCTCGATCCATTGCGGACGGACGAACGGCTTCGATGCGTCCGTGCAACAGCAGACGATGTCGCTCGACGCGAACGCCGCTTCGATGCCCTCCACCGCGTGCGTCTCGATGCCGAGCTTCTTTTCCGTGTCGCGCGCGAACGCCTCGCGGCTTTCGCGGCGCAAACTGTAAACTTTGATGCGGCGGATCGGCCGCACGGCGCACATCGCCTCGGCGTGGCTGCGCGCCTGATTGCCCGCGCCGACGATCGCGAGCGTCGCCGCATTCGCGCGGCTTAAGTATTTCGCGGCGACGGCACTCGTCGCCCCGACGCGCATCACCTGCAGAAAGCCATCGTTCAAAATCCCGTCGAGCTCGCCGGTGTGGATGTTGTAGAGCAGCGCTAGGCCGCAGTAGACGCCCGGGCGCGATGCCCACTTAGTCGTGCGTCCGCTTTTCTCGTCGAGCCATTCGTTCACGTCCGAGCGCAGCCGGATCGCGTGATAGCCGCTCTTGATGACGGTTCCCTCGAAGTTGGCGAACACGTAGGTCCGCCCTTCGCCGGTCGGCACCATGATGTTGCTGCGGCGCCGATGCGCCGCGCGGCCGAGACCGTGCTCGCGGTACGCGTCGTCGAGGATTTCGACGCATTCGCGCGTCGAAATCAGCCGCGAGATATCGTCGTTGTTCAGCAACAGAGTCATCGTTTTGCCACGCGCCGCGAGCGCTGTGGAGACCTTAGCGGCCGCGCCGCTGTATTGCAAATCTTCCTCTTTACAAAAAGAGTTTTTCCTGTATAGAGTTTGAGTTCGATCGGGGAAATTATGGCCACAATTATCGACGGCAAAGCGGTTGCGCGCGCGCTGCAATCGGAGATCAAAGACGAAGTCGAAGGATTGAAACGCAGATGGGGAATGTCGCCCGGCCTCGGCGTCGTGCTCGTCGGCGACGATCCCGCCTCTCATCTCTACGTCAAGAATAAAGAGAAAGCCTGCAAAGAAGTCGGCATGCGCTCGGAGGAGCATCTGCTTCCGGCGTCGGTTTCGGAGCGCGAGCTCCTGGCGCTCATTCAGAAGCTCAATCGCGACCGCGACATCCACGGCATTCTCGTCCAGCTGCCGCTGCCGGCGCACATCAGCCCGGAAAAAGTTCTTCTCGCCGTGTCGCCGCAAAAAGACATCGACGGTTTTCATCCCGTCAACCAGGGCATGCTGCTTTCCGGCGGCGAGGGTTTCAGGCCGTGCACGCCGATGGGCATCATGAAGCTGCTCGATTCCGTCGAATGCGACTTGAAAGGAAAGAACGCGACCGTGATCGGCCGCAGCAACATCGTCGGCAAGCCGGTCGCGCTCATGCTGCTCGAGCGACACGCGACGGTGACGATCTGCCACTCGCGCACCGCCAATTTGAAAGAAGAAGTCGGCCGCGCCGACATCGTCGTGGCCGCCATCGGCAAGGCCGCGCTCGTCCGCGGCGACTGGATCAAGTCCGGCGCGGTCGTGATCGACGTCGGCGTCAACCGGCTGCCGACGGGAAAACTCTCCGGCGACGTCGAGTTCGAAGCTGCCAAAGAGCGCGCGTCGTACATCTCGCCCGTTCCCGGCGGCGTCGGACCCATGACGATCGCCATGCTTTTGTTCAACACCCTGCGCGCGGCGAAGGAATCGCTGCAGCGGGAAGGCTAGACCAATCGTGTGAGCGCGCCAGCCGCAGCCCAGGCTCCGAAACTGAAAAGAACCCCGCTCTATCACGTCCATCGACGCCTGGGGGCGAAGATGGTCGAGTTCGCCGGCTGGGAGATGCCCGTGCAATACAGCGGCGTCATCGACGAGCACTTGGCGGTGCGGTCGCGCGCCGGCCTTTTCGACGTGAGCCACATGGGCGAGGTCGAAGTCCTCGGCGAAGGCGCTTTCGATTTCTGCCAGAAGCTGACGCCGAATGACCTCGCGCGCGCGAAGCCCGGCCAGGCGCAATATAATTTATTGCTGAACGAGCGGGGCGGCGCGGTCGACGACATCGTCGTCTATCCGCTCAAGCCGGGCGCTATCTTCATCTGCGTCAACGCGTCGAACACCGATAAAGATTTCGATTGGATTCGCGGCCATGCTCCGTCCGATGTTCCGGTCGAGAATACGAGCGCGCGCTATGCGCAGCTCGCGCTTCAGGGCCCGGCGGCTGAAAAAATTCTTCAGCCGCTGACGCCGACGCCGCTGAAGGACGTCAAGTCGTTCTACTTTTTTTTCGGCGACGTCGGGGGCATCCGCTCGCTCGTCGCGCGCACCGGCTACACCGGCGAAGACGGCTTCGAGCTTTTTTGCGAAGCCGAAGATGCGGAAAAGCTGTGGAATGCGCTGCTCGACGCGGGCGAGAGCGACGGCCTCAAACCGGCAGGCCTCGGCGCCCGCGATACGCTGAGACTCGAGCGCGCGCTGGCGCTCTACGGCCACGAGCTCGACGACACGACCACGCCGCTCGAGGCGGGGCTCGATTGGGTCGTGAAATTTTCCAAGGCGGAATTCCTGGGTCGCGACGCTCTGGTGCGGCAGAAGGAAAACGGCGTCCAGCGAAAGCTTGTCGGTCTGGAGCTGATCGATCCCGGCATCGCCCGCGCGCACTATTCGGTCTTCGCCGGCGGCAAGCGCACGGGCGAGGTGACGAGCGGGACCAAGTCGCCGACCCTCGGCAAGGCGATCGCGATGTCCTACGTCGGAAGCGAGCACGCCGCCCCGGGGACGGAAGTCGAGGTCGAGATCCGCGAGCGCCGCGCCCGCGCGCGCGTCGTGCCGCTGCCGTTTTACCGCCGGCCGCAATAACCATATTTTGAGGTTAAAATTTTCCGCTCAAGAAAAGCCGAAAAGGGCTTGACTTATTTTTATCTGAATCATACTTGAAACCAGAAACTCGCGAGTGAAAAGCCGTACTAAATCGATCTCAGGAGGGTCACGATGGAGTTCCCCGACGGACTGAAGTATTCCAAAGAGCACGAATGGGTGCTGGTCGAGGACAAGATCGCCATCATCGGCATCACCGAGTTCGCGCAGCACGAGCTCGGAGATGTCGTATACGTCGAATTGCCGGAAGTCGGCGAAAAGGTCGTTAAAGACGACCCGTTCGGCGCGGTGGAGTCCGTGAAAGCCGTGTCCGACGTCTTTGCGCCCGTGTCCGGCGCGGTCGTCGAAGTGAACGACGTGCTGCCGGAGAATCCGGAGACGATCAACGACGATCCCTACGGCGACGGCTGGATGATCAAGGTCGAGATGACCGATATGGACGATCTCAAGGATCTCATGAACGCCGAGGAGTACGCCGAATACATCGAGCAGCAGAAAGAGGAAGACGAAGACGACGACGACGACGACGACAACGAAGAAGAGGACGACGATGACGACGACGAGGACGAGAAATAGGTCCTCTGCATGCGCTATACCCCCCACACCGCCGCCGACAAGGAGCGGATGCTCCGCACTATCGGCGCCTCCGCCTTCGAGGATCTGATCCGGCATATTCCCGCCGCGCTTAGACAGAACGCCCAAATTGCGCTGCCGCAAGGCCTCACGGAGGTCGCCGTCAAGCGGCGAATGGCGGCGCTCGCCGGGAAAAACGCCTCGGCGCAGGACTGGAGCTTGTTTCTCGGCGGCGGCATCTATCATCACGCGATCCCGAGCGCGGTCGACGCGATCATCTCGCGCGCCGAGTTCGCCACGTCGTACACGCCCTATCAGCCCGAGGTCAGCCAAGGCACTCTGCAGGCGATGTACGAGTTCCAGACGCTCGTCTGCCAGCTCACCGGCATGGAGGTCGCGAACGCCGGCGTCTACGACGGCGCCTCCGCCGCGGCGGAGGCGGTGCTGATGGCGCGCCGGATACAAGACGGTCGCCATCGCGTGCTCGTCTCGCGCGCCCTGCATCCGCAGTACCGGCAGGTGATCGCGACGTTCCTGCGCAATCTCATCGACGTCGAGTTGGTCGAGATTCCCTTTTCGGCGAACGGTGCGACGGACGCGGACGCGCTCGCGCGCGCGCTCGACGACCGGGCGATGTGCGTCGTCGTCGGCTACCCCAATTTTTTCGGCGTGGTCGAGGAACTCGCGCCGCTGCGCGCCGCCTGCGACCGCCACGGCGCGCTGCTCGCGACTGTGACGACCGAGCCGCTGTCGCTCGCGCTCTTGAAGCCGCCCGGCGCGTGGGGCGCCGACATCGCCGTCGGCGAAGGGCAGAGCCTCGGCGTTCCGATGTCGCTCGGCGGTCCCGGCTACGGTTTTTTCGCGTCGCAAAAAAAATTCGTGCGCAGCCTGCCGGGCCGGCTCGTCGGCGAAACAGTCGACGGCGAAGGCCGGCGCGGTTTCGTGCTCACGCTCTCCACGCGCGAGCAGCACATCCGCCGCGAGAAGGCGACCTCCAATATCTGCACGAGCCAGAGCCTCTGCGCGCTCGCGTCGACGGTCTTCATGTCGCTGCTCGGCAAGTCGGGCATGCGCCGTCTCGCGGAGGTCAACGCGCGCCGCGCGCATCGGGTGCGCGACCGTCTCGTCGAGGAAGCCGGCCTCGCGCCGGCGTTCAGCGGGCCTTTTTTCAACGAGTTCGTGGTGAACGTCGATCGTCTAAGCGAGCGCCGTAGCCGCTTCTTCGCGAAGCGCATCGTGCCCGGCGTCGAGCTGGAAAAATGGTATCCCGAGATGCGCGATGCGTTGCTCGTGTGCGTGACGGAAATGAACGAAGAACAGGAGATCGAGGAACTTGTCGGAACCTTCGCAGCGCGGTAGCCGCGGGCCGCAGGCGTTGATCTTCGAGAGCGGCTCGCCCGGCAGAAGCGCTTTTTTCTGGCCCGAGGAGACAGGCGCGAGCGGGATTCCCGACGCGCTGTCGCGCGAGGAGATCGCGGGCTTTCCCGAGATGGGCGAGCTCGAGGTGCTGCGCCACTTCACGCGGCTCTCGCACCTCAATTTCTCGATCGAGAGCCAGTTCTATCCGCTCGGCTCGTGCACGATGAAATACAATCCCAAAGTCAACGAAGTGGCCGCGCGCATGCCGGGCTTCGCGCTGCTCCATCCGCTGATTCCGCCGGAATTGATTCCCGGCGCATTCGAGCTCCTGACCGAGCTTGAAACGATGCTGGCCGAGATCGCCGGCATGGACGCAGTCACGCTGCAGCCCGCGGCCGGCGCGCAGGGCGAGCTCACCGGCCTCATGCTCATCCGCGCGTTTCTTGCCGAGCGGGGAAATCCGCGCAAGAAGATCCTCGTGCCCGACACCGCGCACGGCACCAATCCCGCGAGCTCGACGCTGTGCGGCTACGACGTCGTCCAGATCCCGTCGAACAAGCAGGGCATCATCGAGCCGGAAGCGGTCGAGCGCGCGATGTCCGAAGATGTCGCGGCGCTCATGATCACCAATCCGAACACGCTCGGCGTCTTCGAGCGCCATATCCAGGCGATCGCCGACGCGGTGCACCGCCGCGGCGGGCTCGTTTATCTCGACGGCGCGAATTTGAACGCGCTCATGGGCATCGCCAAGCCCGGCCACATGGGCGTGGACGTGCTCCATATCAACCTCCACAAGACCTTTTCGACGCCGCACGGCGGCGGCGGTCCGGGGGCCGGCCCCGTCGGGGTAAAGGCGCACCTCAAGGATTACCTGCCCGTGCCGCGCATCGTTAAAAGCGGCGACCGCTGCGAGCTGCGCGACGACTTCCCAAAGTCCGTCGGCCGCGTGCGCTCGTTCTTCGGCAATTTCGGCATTCTCGTCCGCGCCTACACGTACATGATCTCGCTCGGCTCGGACGGCCTCGAAGACGCGAGCCGGATGGCGGTGCTGAACGCGAATTATGTCCGCAAGCGCCTCGAGAACACGTATTTCCTGCCGTCGCCCGAGCCGTCGATGCACGAATGCGTGTTCACGGACCGAAACCAGCAGAAAGATGGCGTCACGACCCTAGATATCGCCAAGCGTCTGCTCGACTACGGCTTTCACCCGCCCACAATTTATTTTCCGCTCGTCGTCTCCGGCGCGCTCATGATCGAGCCCACGGAGACCGAGACGCGCGAAACGCTCGACGCCTTCGCCGACGCGATGACCGCCATCGCGCGCGAGGCGAAGGAAGAGCCCGCCGTCGTCAAATCCGCGCCGCACACCACCCCCGTCGGCCGCCTCGACGAGGCGCGCGCCGCCCGGCGCCCCGTCCTCCGCTGGGAGCCCGGCGGCGGCGATTGATATTTGACGTCAATTTCAGTTCCTGCTATAGCCATAATCCAATTATTTGCCATTGAAAGGGGATACTCTTACCTATGACTCTTCATCAACTTAAAGTCTTCACGACGGTGGCGAAGATCAAAAGCTTCACCCAGGCCGCCGAGCGGCTCGGCGTGCGCCAGCCGTCGGTCTCGCTCGTGATCAAGGACCTCGAGCAGGACCTGGAGGTGCGGCTGTTCGAAAAGCTCGGGCACAAAATCAATCTGACGGCCGCGGGTGAGCTGTTGCTGCAAGACGCGGAAGACATTCTCGCCAAGGCCGAGGGCCTGAAGGAGCGGATGGACGAGCTCAAGGGGCTGAAGAAAGGGCGCCTCGCGGTCGGCGGTTCGGCGGTCGCGGCCGCGTCGTTTTTTCCTTTCGTCGCCGAGCAGTTCAAGCGCGAGTTCTCGTGGGTCGACATGACGCTTAGGATCGCCACGAGCGTGAGCCTCGAGAAGAGCCTCCTCGACGGCGAGCTCGATGTCGCGATCCTCGGGCGCGCGCCGAAGTCGCCGCTCATCATGGGCGAGGCGTGCCATCAGGAAGACGTCGTCGCGATCGCTTCGCCGCGCCACCCGCTCGCCAGCAAGAGCTCGGTGCCGCTCATGCGCATCGCGCGCGAGTCGATCATCACGGAGGAAAGGGGCGGCAGCCTGGTGCGCGACATGATCGAAGACCGCTTCGCCAAGCTCGGCGTTCCGTTCACCCCCCATCTCGAACTGGGCATCGGCGCGCGCGACGCGGTGCGCAGCGCCGTCGCCGGCGGACTCGGCATCGGCTTCATCGCGAAGTGTCACGTCATGAGCGACGTGGAGGCGGGGCACCTGAAGATTCTCAAAGTGCCGGACTTGAAGCTCAAGCGCAGCAACTACATCGCCGTCCACAAGAGCCGGCAGAAAACGCCGCTCGTTCAGGCGTTCATCCGGGTGTTGAAAAAGTACAAGGGCAAGAACTCGGCGAACTGAGCGCGCGCCCGATTACCGCGGCGTGAAGGTATAAGAGATCGTATTTTTCTCGTAGATGAATGTGACCTCGAACGTGCGCTTGCCATACGATCGAGGCGGCCGGCCGAAATTCGGGGCCGCGGCGGCGACGACACGCAGCGCCTCCTGATCCAGCATGGCGTAGCCGGACGTTCGCGTGATGTAAAGCTCGTCGAGCTCGCCGGTGTCGGTCTGCGTAAACCGGACGATAAGCCTGCCGTCGATGCCGTAAGACCGCACCGCGGATCTGGCGATCGTCGGATCGGCCCAAGCCAGCTTCAGCGCCTGCCTTACGCGGCTTAAATATTCCACATAGCGCGGATCGCGGCTGTCCAGACGTATCGGCGCCTGCTCTTCCACGCCATTTTTATTCGCCATCCTCATCCCCGGCGGCAGAAGATCTTTCAACGTGGGCATCTGCTGAATGACGGCCTGGCCGTTGTCCGCTGTCGCGACGCGCGGCGTTTTCGTCTCCTCCTCTTCCTCGCTGTTTTTCTCTACGGGCGGCGGCTCTTTTTTGGCGATCTTTTTGGGCGGCGCTTCGACGCCGGAGCGATCGATTTTGGCGTGCTGCCCGGGCGGCAATTCGGCGCGGGTGGGCGTGTCACCGCGCGGCGCCTTGGCTCGCGGCGGCGGAGGGCTGCGTCGCGGCGCGGGTTTTTCGACGGCCGGCGCAGGCGGCTCCGGCGCCGCGAGTATCTCGATCGGAATCTGCTCGATTACCGGCGGCCTGAGCGACCGCCCGTGCAACGCGAACATCAGCGCCAGGTGCAGTGCGGTGGAGGCTAAAAGGAACGAAAAGAGCGGATTACGCGCAGCGCTCACCAGGTTATTTTAACCCGGAGCGGGAGCCCAGAGCAAATACCCGCAGCGGGTCTTTTTACGCGCGCGCAGCGCTCGCCGGCAGCGCATCGACGACGCCGATCATGCTGTCGCGCGTGACGAGCTTCGCGAGTTGTCTCTCGCTCAGGCCTTCGGTGCCGGACGGCCGTATCGGCAGCACGAGATAACGGATGTCGGCGGTGCTGTCGTGCACGCGGACCTCGACGTCCGGCCCGACGCTCTGGCCGAATTCGCGCATGACGCCGCGCGGGTCGCTGACCGCGCGCGAGCGGTAGTTGAGGCTCTTGTACCAGTCCGGCGGCCGGCCGAGGATCGGCCGGGGATAGCAGGAGCACAATGTGCACACGACCATGTGGCGGACTTTGTCGGTGTTCTCCAGCACGACGAATTCGTTCAGGCTCGTCGCGTCGATGCCGAGTTCGGCGCACGCGGCTTTAGGATCTTTGATAAGCCGCGCCTTGAAGTCGGGATCGACCCACGCGCGCGCGACGATGCGCGCGCCATTGGCGGGCGAGCGCTGCTCCTGATAATCGATCTGCTCCTGAATGTCTTCCTGCGTGAGCACCTTTTTCTCCAGCAGCAGATCGCGGATCGCGTAGATGCGCCGGGCGTAGTAGCCGAGCTCGTGCCGCGGATGCTCGTGGCCGTGCTCCCCGGATTTGTCGTGCGTGTCGCTCATGTCGATTTCCTTTCACGCGGGCTCGAGCCAATGCTCGTAGATATCGATGAAGAGCTTGTCTTTCGCCGCTTCGTATTTGTTCCAAACTTGCGACTGCTCGAAGCCGACCAGGTAGAGCGGGCGCTTCGGCAGGCCGTCGCCGCCGTATGCGAGTGTTTCGGGGTTGCGAAACTCGCCGTAGACGCGCTCGATCCAGCCGCGCTTGCCGCGCACATACCATGGCGTGCGGATGTGGCCGGGGCGGTCTTCCATCTTCACCAGCACGCGGTCGCCCGGCTTGAATCTTGCGCTCACGGCTCGCCCCATTTTTTGTCGAACGCGGCCATCCTGCGGTCGATCTCTTCTTTGGTAAGAATCTTTTTCTCGATCAGAATCGTCTCCATGCTGGCGATCCAGCGCTCGTAATATTTCAGCGAGCGATAGAGCTCCGAATCCATCTCCTCGCGCGCGCGGCGGAGCTCGTCGGTGCGCTTGACGCCGACGACGCCGAGCGCCTGGTTGACGGCGTCGGCGAGGATCTCCCAGTCTTCGAGCTCGTGCTCAGCGCGGTCGATCGGTCCGGAATCGCGCTCGCTGCCGCCGATATCGTGATGACCTCTGGCCATTTCTAAATCCTTCCTAGCCGCTTAGCCCCAACAGCTTCGCCGCGTTGCCGCCGAGAATTTTCTTTTTGTCTTCCTCCGGCAATTCGAGATCCTGGACGACCTTCACCGAGCGCTTCAGCGGCATCGGCACGGGCGGATAGTCGCTGCCGAAGACCACGTGGTCGACGCCGATGGTCTGCGCCGTGCAGAGCACCGCCGGCGTATGCAGGCTCACGGTGTCCATGTAGAGCTGCTTGATGTATTCGGCCGGGTGCTTGGTGAGCACGTCGGATTCCCACGGCCCGAAGCTCATGTCCTTGCGCATCTCGTAGCCCATGCCGATGCGCCCCGGCAGCAGCGGCAGCGCGCCGCCCACGTGCGCGGCGACGATCTTCAAATTAGGAAATTTTTCCAGCCCGCCGGTCAGGATGAAGCGCGTGAGCGAGAGCGTGGTGTCGAACGGCCGGCCGAGCAACTCGGGCAGGCGGAAGATCTCCATTTTTTCGTTGCCGATCGTGATGCGCGGCGGATGGACGAACAGCGGCACGTTCAATTTTGTGACGAGGTCGAAGAACGGCGTCGCGCGCGGCGAATCGAGGTATTCGCCCTCGACGCTCGAAGCTACCATGATGCCCTTCAGGCCGTACTCGCGCACGGCGCGCTCGGTCTCTTTCAGTATGCCGTCGTCGCCGAACGCGACCGAAGAGGCGAGGCCGAGCAGCCGGCCGGGATGTTTGTTTGTCGCCTCGGCGGCGAATACGTTGAACTGCTTGACGACATCGAGCGCGTTCGCGCCCTGCGGCGTGCGGATCCAGTTGTTGCCGAAGACGGTGAGATTGACGCCGGCCTCGTCCTGCTCCTTGAGCAGACGCGGGATGTCGAAGATCGCCGGCGGCGACTTCGGATTGTGCCAGCTCTGCGGCACCAGATGTGAATGGCAATCGATGATCATAAACGGCTTCCTTCTCCGCTCAAAATAGGCGCTCGGGCGCACCAATGTCAATTGTCTGCCTGCGTGTAAAGCCGATCCGCCTATGGTAAAAAATTCTTCATGCCGCTCTCCGCAACGGAAATCCGGCGCCTGATGCGCGGCGCGCTGGGCGAGACCAAGGCCGATCTGATCGTGACCGGCGGCCAGCTCGTCAACGTCTATTCCGGCGAGATTCTCGACGGCATGGAGATCGCCGTGCTCGACGGGCGCGTCGTGCACGTCGGGCCGAGCGCGGCGCATGCGCGCGGCGACAGCACCGAAATTTTCGACGCGAGCGGCCTCTACATTTCGCCCGGCTTCATCGACGGACACACGCACATCGGCCATTACTGCCGGCCGTACGAATATCTCCAGGCGTATCTGCCGCACGGCACTACGGGACTCGTCGCGTCGTGCGACGAGCAGGCGACGGTCTTCGGCTTTCGCGGCGTCAAGCTCTTTCTCGACGAGGTCGCGGCGCATCCGCTGCGCGTCTACACGGTGCTCTCCATGGTCGCGCCGCAGGACCCGCTGCTTTGCAGCACGAAGTCGCTCACGCAGGCCGAAGTCGCGGCAGCGCTCGACGATCCGCGCGTCATCGGCTTGGGCGAGATCGTTTCATGGCTGCGCCTGCTTCAGGGCGACGAGGAGTTGCTCGAGCGCATCGCGATGGCAAGAGAGCGCGGGAAAATCATCCACGGCCACACCGCCGGCGCGCGCGACCACAAGCTCTCGGCGATCGCCGCCGCCGGAGTCTCCTCGTGCCACGAGCCGATCAACGAGGCCGAGGCGCTGCAGCGGCTGCGCTCCGGCTACTGGACGATGCTGCGCGAAGGCTCATTTCGCCGCGATCTCGAAGCGACCCTCGGACCGATCGTCGCGCGCGGCGTCAGCACCGAGCGCCTCATCCTCGTCACCGACGGTATGTCCCCGGACGATGTCCTTTCGGACGGCCATATGGATTTCGTCGTGCGGCGTGCGATCGAGATCGGCCTGCCGCCGGTTCAGGCGATTCGCGCCGCGACGCTGAACGCGGCGGTGTATTCCGGACTGGAGCAGGAGGTCGGCGGCATCGCGCCGGGCCGGCGCGCGGATTTCGCCTTGCTCGAAGATCTGCGCAGCGTGCGCGTCCGCGCGACGCTTATCGAGGGCAAGGTCGTGGCGAAGAACGGCGCGTCGCTCGTCGACGCAAAGCCGATCGCATGGCCGGAGGATACTTTTCACTCGCTCAACATCGCGTCCGGCATGAAGCCCGACGCACTTCGCATCACGTGCGGCACGGCGCGCGCGAAAGCGCGCGTCATGCAGCTCGTCGGCCAGACGATCACGGCCGAGCGCGTCGTCGAATTCGAGGCGCGCAACGGCGCGCTCCATGCAAATCCCGCGGAAGACCTCATGAAGATCGCCGTTTTCGAGCGCCATAGACCGGAAGGCGGCGTCGCGCTCGGCTTTCTTAAAGGTTTCGGCGCGCGCGTGGGCGCTGTCGGTGTGACGACCAACCTAGACGAGAATACGCTGATGGTCGCGGGTTATGACGATGAAGACATGGCGCGCTGCGCCAACCTGCTGATCGATTCCGGCGGCGGAATTGCGATCGTAGACCGTGGCGATGTTTTGGAGCGAATGGAATTTCCCGTCGGGGGAATCTTTTCGCTGGAGCCGTGGAGCGAGATCGGCCGCAAGCTGGACCGCGCGCACCGGCGGCTGCGCGAGCGCGGCGCGCCTTTCCCGAAGCCGGTTTATGCGCTCGCGTTTCTCACTTTCGTGACTTTGCCTGCGCTGCGGATCACGGCGCGCGGTTTGGTGAGCGCGAAAGAGCGGAAGATCGTTCCTTTACTGGTCTAGCACAGGCTCGTCGGCTTTTCTCCCGCCGACTTCCTGGCGCAGCAGCGGCAAGACTTTGCCTTCCTTTTCTTTCCGCATCGTGCAGTGGCCTTCGAGAAGGGCGCCGTCGCCGATGACGAGCGCCTGCGTCGTCAGGTCGCCGACGACGACCGCCGGCGGCTGCAGGTCGATTTTCTTGTCGGCCTGAATGTCCGCCGTCACCTTGCCGCGGACGAGGACGGAGGTGGCGTTCACTTTGCCCTTAATGATCGCGCTCTCGCCGATGGTGAGGCTCCCGTGCACGGAAATTTCGCCGTCGATCTCCCCCTCGATCGTCGTCGGCCCTTCGAAAACGAGACGGCCGCTGGCCTTGCTGCCCGGGCCGAGATACGCGCCCGAATCGGCAGCGCGAGCGCCGGCCGCCCTGCTGTTATCCGCCATTAGACACCCCCCTGAGTTTCGCCCCGTATAATCCAGGTCGAGGAAATTGTCCAGAGCCGAAAAATGACAGGAATTGGGGATTAGGATTTACGATTTTGCAAGAAGAGTCCAATCTTATTCTCGATTCCCGATCCCCAATCGCCGCCTTTCGTTGACAAGGTGAGGTGCTTCTGTCACAAGATTCCGATATGGCGCTGAAAGATTTGCGTGATTTTATCCGCGTGTTGGAGTCCCACGGCGAGCTCCAGCGCATCCGCGAAGAGGTCGACTGGAATCTCGAGATGGGCGCGATCATCCGCCATTGCTACGACATCGGCGCGCCCGCCGCGCTATTCGAAAAAGTCAAAGATCATCCCAAAGGGTTCCGCGCGCTCGGCGCCTCGCTCGGACCGAGCCGCCAGCCGGGACATTCCTTGTACGCGCGCATCGCCCTCGCGTTCGGCCTCGCGCCGGACACCGCGCCGCAAGAGATCATGCATTACTACCTGGAGCGCAAGGAAAAGCCGATCAAACCAGTGACGGTGAAGACCGGCCCGTGCAAGGAAAATATTCGATTGGGAATGGACGTCGATCTGCTGAAATTCCCGGCGCCGCTCATCCACGGCGGCGACGGCGGGCGCTACATCGGCACCTGGCACACGGTTGTCACCAAAGACCCGGAAAGCTCGTGGGTCAATTGGGGCATGTACCGCCTGATGATTCACGATCGCAACACGATGGGCTGCCTCTTCCCGCTACAGCAGCACATCGGCCAGATGTATCAGAAGTACGAGGCGATGAATAAGCCGATGCCGGCCGCCGTCGCCATCGGCGCGCAGCCGCTCGCGCCGATCGTGAGCTGCGTGCAGCTTCCGCCCTACGTCAACGAAGTCGATATCGCCGGCGGGCTTGCCGGCGCGCCGATCGAGGTCGTCAAGTGCGAGACGGTGGATTTGGAAGTCCCTGCGGGCGCGGAAATCATCCTCGAAGGCGAGGTGCTGCCCCACGAGCGGAAAAGCGAGGGACCGTTCGGCGAATATATGGGCTACGAGGCGGGAAAATCCTCGCCCAAGCCGATCTTCAAGGTCAACGCGATCACATACCGGAACGATCCGATTCTCACGTTCTCCAACATGGGTATGCCCGTCCACGAGTCGCAGATCGTCACCGCGTTCATCAAAGGCGCCGAAGTCTATTCGGAGCTCAAGCGGCTCGGCCTGCCGGTGAAGGGCGTTTACTATCCGCCCTTTGCCGTCGGCCACCTCGCGGTCGTCTCGACCGAGGTGCCGTTTATCAATTTCGCCCGGCGTGTCGCGCACGCCGTGTGGGCAACGAAGCCCGGGCTGTTCACGTACTACATCGTCGTGGTGGACAGCGACGTGGATCCGACGAATACCGACGAAGTGCTGCACGCGATCGCGACCAAATGCCATCCTGTAAACGGCATTCACCCCGTCGATCACATTCCCGGCTTTCCCGTGCTGCTGCCGTTTCTACCGCCGAAGGAGCGTCTGCTCGGCGATGCCGCGGGAGTGATTTTCGACTGCACCTGGCCCAAGGACTGGCCCGCCGAATCGATTCCGATCAAGGCGAGCTTCGAGAATCTCTGGCCGGAAGACGTGCGCAAGCGCGTGCTGGATAAATGGGAGGCCTACGGCTTCAAATCGTCCGACGCCGCCGCGGCCGATCGGCCCAAAGCGCGCGCCGGCCGAAAATAGTTTTCGCGCATCGCGCTCTACGCTTTACGCAACGCCTCTTTGTAAAGTTTTTCGGTATTTTCGAGCATCGCCGTCTGGGAAAATTCGCGCTCCACGCGCTCGCGCGCGGCGTCGCCCATCGCGGTCCTGGCGTTTGCATCGGCCAAGAGTTTTTCCACCGCTATCGTAAACGCCTCGACATCGCCGGATGGAAATAGCAGTCCCGTCACGCCGTCGACCATGATTGCGGGAATTCCGCCGACGGCGGCGGCGACCGCCGGCTTTCGCGCCGCCATCGCCTCGAGCAGCGTGAACGGCTGCGCCTCCTGCCGCGAAGGCAATGCGATGATATCGACCGCGTGCATCAACCGCCGCGCGTCGGCGCGATAGCCGGCGAACCGGACGATGTCGCGAACGCCTTCTCTCTCGGCGAGCTCTTTGAGCGCGCCTTCATGCGGACCGGAGCCGACGAGCACGACACGGAGCGCCGGCCGGCGCGCGCGCAGGCGGGCGGCGGCGCGGATCAGCAGGTCGATGCCTTTATCAGCATCGAGGCGTCCGACGGCGCCGATCACCTGAGCCGATTCCTCGACGTCGAGCTCGTGGCGCAGCGCGGCCGTGTCGACGGGAACGTCGAACTCGGACGAATCCACTCCGTTGGCGATAATGGAAATTTTTTCCGGCGCGACGTTTTTCTTCGCGACGAGGTCGTCTTTGACCTCGCGGCACACGGCGACGATGCGATCGAGCCGTCTAAGAGCGCGCGCCTCGAAAAAACGCTGCAGCGTAGAGTGGCCCGCGAGCGCGTTGTGCACGGTTAGAAGCCGCGTCGGAATTCCTGCGGCCCGGCTCGCGAGAATCGCCGGGTAAACCGCGCCCAGCCTGCCGGCATGAAAATGAACGATATCCAGGCGTTCTGCGCCGATGGCGGATCGCGCGGCGAGGAAAGGCCGCCAACCGTTCATCGCGGGGCGCACGATGCCGCGTTCTTTCGCGGGATAGCTTAAGATATTGAGCGGAGCAATTTCCCGACCGGCGAGCGCTTCGCGAAAGGTTTGGCTGCGCGGATCGCAAAACACCACGACCTCATGACGCGCGCGCATGTAGTCGATTAGCGCGAGCGCGTGGCGCGCCATGCCGCCCTCGGAATAAGGCGCTATGTAATAGCCGATCCGCAGACGGGCGAGCATCTCAGGCGAACCAGCGCGACAGTTTGAAGGCGAAGATTGCCGGCGGATCGTCGTACACGCCGAGGCGCTTGATCGCGAAGAGATCGGCGCTGCGGCCGTTGACGCCCGGAACTGTCGTCAGCGCGGCCTCATATCCCGCTTTCTGCGTAAGATCCTCGACTTCTGCATTGAAATGCTGCGATGCCCCGAAGGGATAGGCGAGAAATCTGACGCGCCGGCCCAACGCCGCTTCGAGCGTCTTTTTCGAGGCGGTTAGCTCTTCGGCGGCATCCGTGCAGCTAAGCGACGACAGCGCCGGGTGCGTCACGGTGTGACTGCCGATCTCGATGTCGCCCGCCGATAATATTTTGAGCTGCTCGGCGGTCAATATCGGCGCCTCGTCGGCGGGGTCGCTGGTTACGTCGACGCCGAGGCCGCGCGCGATCTCGGCGAGCATGCGCTCGCGCTCGCTCGGCACCGCGGCGATGAGCGCCGGCTCGAGCGCGTCGACGGCTCGCCGCCGCTTGCGTGCGCTGGCGAGATTGAACGCCCCCCGGCCGACCGTTGTTCTTGGCCAATTCAGTCGGAGCTCGCGGGCTTGCGTCTTTTTAAACAGGAACCGGAGCCGGTACGGCCAGAGCGAAATGCCGTCGGTCAGCGGCTGCGTCGCGACGAACATCGCCGCGGGCGCGCCGTACCGCTTGAGCAGCGGAAAAGCGGCCTCGTAATTGTCGCGGAAGCCGTCATCGAAAGTCAGCGCGATCGTATTGTCCGGTATCGGCGCGCCCGCGCGCAGCATCCCGACCGCGCTGTCGAGCGGAACGATGTCGAAGCTGCGCGCAAGATATTCGAGCTGGCCGGCGAAATTTTTCACCGATACGGCAAGGCCGGGGCCGAGGAGGTCCGACCCGCCGATGCTGTGATACATGAGGACTGTGAGCCCGTGAATCCTTGCGCGCCGGGCGCCGCGGTACGCATGCAGTGCCCCGCTGTAGTAAGCCGCCTTCAGCGCCAGGCGCTGTGCCGCCCGTAAGCGGCGGCTTCTTGCCGGCGCGAGCCATTTTTTCATAGCGCAGGCCGCCCTTTGCGCAGCAGCTCGTCAAAAAATAGTTTCATGACAAACCACGGCTCGACCAAGTAGCGGCGCCACAACCGCTTCGGGTCCGAGCAAAGGCGAAACAGCCATTCGAGTCCGACGCGGCCCATCCACCGCGGCGGTGTCGCCGTCTCTCCGGCGATGTAATCCATCAGGCCGCCGACGTTGAAGATCGCGCCCGCGTCGAGCGCGTCGCGGTTTTCATGAATCCATTTTTCCTGCCGCGGCATGCCCATGCCGACGAGGAGTAAATCCGGAGCAAAGCGGTTGATCGTCTCGACCACGGCACGATTCTCGGCGCTTTCGCGCCGAGCGTCGAAATAACCGTGCGCGGTCTCCAATTGCAGACGGGGAAATTCCGCCTTGAGAATCGCCGCGCCGCGCGCAGCCACGCCCGGCCGCGATCCGAGATAGAAGACGCGCCAGTTTCGCCGCTGCGCGTCGGCGAGCAGCGGGTGAATCCAATCCAGCGGTGTCACCCGCTGCGCGGCGTTAAGGCATGCGCCGTTTAGCTTTCCAAAGAAAACGAGTCCCATGCCGTCGATATGAACAACGGCGGCGTCTTCGTAAAACGCGCGCAGCCCGGCATCGTGATGGTAAAGGTAGACGCTGTGCAGGTTGTGATTGGCGATGATCGAGCGGCGGCGTTTTACAACCGCATCGACGATGACATTTCTCAAGCGCTCCCACGTGAGCGGATGAACCCTTACGCCCAGAAGATGAACCGCATCCGCGGATGCGGCCGTTGATTCATTGGCCCGGGTTTCTGAGGCGGGAGACATCAGGCGGCGTCTTTTGACGATGGTTTGCCGCCAGCGTTCGCAGTGCTCGATCTTCGTTGTCGCTCGCTCCAGAAGTGCGGGAGCAAAGTAAATAGAGCGAGACGCTCGCGGATGAGCAATCGAAGAAACTGAAAATACAGCCCCGGCTTCCGCATAATCCAAGGGCTCAAAAGAAGCACTTGCTTCGCCGTCGAGCCGATGCCCAGGCGCCAGGCGATGGCCGCAGGAAAGCTCCGCCCCCAGTAACGGCGAAAAAACTTCGGCTGGCGCGAGTAAAGACGAAAGAGCCCGTCGAGCTGGCCTTCCCACATTTCCCGGCTCAAGAAAATCCGCGGGCGGGGCGGATGAATGATGACCGCAGTCGGACAGAACGGAATCGGCCCGTGCTGCAGCACGGCGGCGGCCAATTGGGCGTCCTCGCCGTACGCGGATTTTTCATCGAAGCCGCCGGCGGCGGCAAGCGCTTGTCTGCGATAGGCGATATTGCAGGCGCGGTAATTGCTGTTGGGCCTAGAAGCGGCGATTTGATGCGTGAAAGGGGTCACTCGGTCGGGTTCGGTCAGGGTCTTACCGTAGAATCCGAGTGCGTCGGGCTCCTTGCCGAAGGCGCCCGCGAGCTCGGCAAGCCAATGACGGTCGGCCACGCAATCGTCATCGGTAAAGGCGACGATTTCGCCCGTGCCGTGGCCCCAGCCGCGGTTGCGCGCGGCGCTGGCGCCGGCATGGGATATTTGCAGCCGCTCGATGCGACGATCGCGCAGCGCCCACTCGCCAAGCGCTTGCCACGTATTGTCAAACGATCCGTCGTCGACGATGATGACGCGATAGCGATCGGCGGCGTAACTCTGGTCGAGAAGCGATGCGATCAGCCGGTCGAGCATCGCGCGGCGATTGTACGTGGGCACGACGACGTCGATGAAAGGATCGCTCATACCGTAAAGGGCGTTAGTTACCCTCGATAAAGTCCGAGCCAAGATAACTGCTTTCTTCTGCAAAGCAAAGGCGCGGGCGGTATTCGCCCGCGCCTTGTGCGCTGCAACTTAAGCTCGTGCGTTCGCCAGGATTCACAGAACGCGGTTAGCAGTTCTGTCGAACGGCAGATTTACCGACCTACAACATCATCGAACACGGTGTTCAAATGTTTGCCGCTTTGTAACGCCTGGGTACGCAGTTCCCCGCGATGAAAGCCGTTCGCCCACAGTGTTGGCGGACCGGCGGTAATTCCCGATGCTTCAACATTTCCATCCAGAAGCAAAGTGAATGTGCCGTCGCTTTCCATTTGAACTGTATAACGATGCGTTGCCGTCCGGTCTATCTGTCGAATCACATTCCACTGCGGGGTTACGCCATCAATGGTTGCTCGCCATTGAAGATCGTTCGAGTCGCTTACTGTAAACGCCAGAATATAGGCGTGATCTGTTGGCCAGACCCGGATTCCCCATCCCGATTGCCCAGAGTTCCGATAACGCTTGAGGTTGAATGCAGACGATATTTTTACAGCAATACGATAGCGACCTAGTATTGGTGGATTAAGATTTCGGTCACAAATAAAAGGCTGCGTTTGTGACTTCGTGTCTTCTAGGTAGACACGACGATGTCGATGAACGGATCCGTCATACGAGCGGTTGGGGTGAATAGGCGTCCGAAATCCGGATGCCGTCGCCGAACGCCGCGCGAGAGGACTCAACGAGATTTTCTTGATTGGCGAAATCCAGTGTTTGCCTCAAAAAATCTTTTTTTGCGAGAAAAATGCCGATCGCGTGCGCCGAGCACGGATAGGCCATCAAGACGACGCCGGGCAGCCCGGCGAGCCGCTGCGCGTGCTCCTCGTCGCGTCTGCTGGCGGCGCAGTAATGCAGGAAATAGCGCGTCTTGCCGTTCGAGACTTTCAGGCGCGGAACGAGATCCAGCGGCTCGCCGCTCGCGCGGCGCGAAAAGCGCAGGCGCAGATGCGAGCGCTTGTAGCGGCTCTTGCGAATCGTCGCCAGGCTCGTGTCGACGAAAGTCTGCGGCGCGAAGGCATGGACGTAATCGGCGCCGAGCGCGTGGCCGGCGGCGATCGCCACCAACCCTGCGCTCGACGTACCCAAACACATGACCTTTTGCGGCTTCAGCGCGGCGATCTCGCTTTCGAGATAGGCGATCAGGCTGGGAAAGTCCGGCCGCCTGGCGTCGATGCCGTGCTGATACCAGAGGCGGTATTTGTCGCGCAGCAGAATGCGGCTGTAGCCGAGCGATTTCGTCGTGTCGAAAAATTCGTAGACGCGGAGGAAGAGCCGGTCGTCGAGACCGGTGAACGCGATGATCAATCCTTCGTCGTTTTCCCCGCGCTCGACGAGCGCCGGCTCGCGCGCGACGCGGAGATCGTCGATCGTGAGCTTTTTACCGGAGAGGGTTTTGAAAACGGTGATGCCGCGGTCTCTGTAGAAGCTGAGCTTCGCCCGGAAGCGGCTGGAACGAACCTCCATGAATTTAACAGGCGTTATCAAGCAGGCGGATAATTTGCAAATCGGACGGTTTCTTGTAAGTGTATCGGAAAATCCCGCGACGCGACCTCATGAACGTCTATTCCGTCCTCGCCGAAGCCGCGCACGAGTGGCCGGAAAAAATCGTGCTCGTCGACGGCGATCGGAGCGTTCGCTACGCCGAGCTCCACGCCGCCGTCGAAACGCTCGCCGACGAGCTGCAGGCGCTCGGTGTCGCAGCCGGCGACAAGCTCGGGCTGCTTTTTCCCAACTGCGCGGAATTCGTCGTTGCGTTCTTCGCGGCGCTGCGGCTGGGCGCGGTCGCGGTGCCGATGCCGGCGGCTCTCACCGCCGCGGAAATCGCGCGCCTCGCGGATGATATCTCAGTCGACGCGTTCTGCTGCGACGCGCAGCTCGAGCCGTCGCTGCCGGCGAAGTACGAGCGGCGTTCTTTGCACGCCATCGCGCGCGCGGGCTTCGGCGCCTGCGCCGTCCGCGACACTCCGGCCGCCGAGCGCGCTCGGTTATTGCAGCTCGATCCTGCGATCATCCGCTTTAGCTCCGGCACTACCGCCGTGGCAAAAGGCATCGTCATCTCGCACACGACGCTGATTCAGCGCGTGCGCGCGCAACGCGACGATCTGCCGCTCGGCGATCACGAGACCGTCCTGTGGCTGCAGCCGCTCACGATGAATTTCGTGAGCCCCGTGCTGTTCGTGTCGATGGGCGCTTGCATGATTCTCGGCGGCGCAACCGATACCCGCGGACTCGCCGACCTGCTGCGTCGACACCACATCGCGCAGATCTATGCCGCGCCGCTCACGTACAGGATGATGGTGAACGAGGAGTCGCTCGCGGCGGACGATCTGCGGAATGTCAAGCACTTCGTGAGTACGAGCGCCGCGATCCCGGCGGCGACCGCGGAAGCGTTTCGCCGCCGCTTCGGCAGGGAGATCGTTCAATACTACGGCTCCGGCGAATGCGCCCGCGCGAGCTCGAATTGGAACGAAGACGTTTCCAAGCGCGGATCGATCGGCCGACCGACCGGGGGATACGAATTCAAGCTCGAAGGCGTTCCGGACGACGCCGGCGGTCCGGACGCTGTTGGAGATCTTCTGGTGCGCGGGCCGGGTCTGTTCGACGCATATTACAAGCCGTGGCGGATGAAGGAAGAGGTGCTAGAGAACGGCTGGTTCAGGACGAGCGACCTCGCGCGCCGCGACGCCGAAGGCTATTACTGGATCGTCGGCCGGACGACCGACATCATCAACGTCGCGGGCGTAAAGGTGCATCCGCAGCGTCTCGAGGAAATCCTTCTCACACACCCGGCCGTGGACGAGGCGCTCGTCTACGGCGCGCCCGATGCGCGTTTCGGCGAAGCGCCGCGCGCGAAAATAAAGCTGCGCAGCGGCAGCGCGGCGGCGCAGAAAGAGATTCTCGACTACGTGAACGAGCAGCTGTCGGTCTTTTTCATGCTGCGCGGCGTCGAGTTCGTGAGCGACATCCCCAAAACCGCGACCGGCAAGCCGCGCCGCGGCGCCGCGGAGAGTTGAATGGCGGCGACAAGGAGAGAGCGGGTCGTGCAAATTCTCCGGCGCGTGCTCGGCCCCGAGGCGGACCTCGAGCGCACGCGGTTGAACCTCGAGTCGCTGAAAATGCTGGAAGTCGTCGTCGCGCTGGAAAACGAGTTCGGCGTATCGATCCCGGAAGACGCGCCGCTGGGGCGCATCACCGCCTCGGTGGATAATATTGTCGCTTATCTGGAAAACTTAAGCCGCGCCTAGTGCGCGCCCTTGCCTGTAAGCACGGCGATCACCGTGCGCAGCAGAATCTGCGCGTCCAGACGCAGCGACCAGTTGTCGACGTACTCCAGGTCGAGGCGCATCCAATCGTGAAAATCGACGCTGCTCCTGCCGCTAGCTTGCCATAATCCCGTCATGCCGGGCTTCATCGAGAAGCGGCGCCGCAGCGGGCCTTCGATCGCGGCGCTTTCGCTCAGCGGCAGCGGCCTGGGCCCGACCAGGCTCATGTCGCCCTTCAACACATTCATGATCTGCGGCAGCTCGTCGATGCTGGTGCGGCGAAGCCAGCCGCCGATCGGCGTAACGCGCGGATCTTTCGCTAGCTTGAACACGGGGCCGGACATTTGATTTCGTCCGGCCAATCCGGCTTGCAGGTTTTCCGCGCCGACGACCATGGTGCGGAATTTGTTCATGCAAAAGCGCCGGCCGTGGAGTCCGCCGCGCTCCTGCCGGAAGAGCACCGGACCGCGCGAAGTGAGCTTGACGAGAATCGCGATCAGCGCCATCGGCAGCGCGAACACGGCGAGAAGCGCGAGCGCACCGAAGAAGTCGAATACCGATTTGGCATAGCGCTGGCCGACGTAGAGCGGCGTTGGCGCGAAGGAAAAGAACGGCATATCGTATGAGACTTCGAGATAGGGACGGGCGAGTGTGGGCCGGTAGAGCCGGGCCAGTACTTTACATTCCACGCCGAGCTCTTCGCATAATTTCAAATAGTCGCTCACCTGCTCGAGCATCGCCGGCGGAACCACGAAGTAGACTTCGTCCACGACGGCTTGGTGGAGCAGGTCCGCGAGCTTCTCTACGCCGCCATTAATCGCGAGACCTTCGAGATCTTTTTTCTCCCAAGCCGGGCCGAAGGTGAGAACGCCGATGGGCGCGACGCCGTCGCTCGGGTTCCGCCGCATGCGCTCGAGCAAAAGCCCAGCCTCGCGGCGGGATTCCGGGTCATCCGCGGTGACGACGAGCGCATGCCGCGCGGTCCGTCCTGACCGGCGCGACAGGGCGACCCATGACGCGAAGGCGATGCGCGTCACCGCGAGCATCGCGGTCTCGACGGCGACGAAAAGCACGAGTAGGCTGCGGTTAAAGGTCTCGAATTTAATGAGGAATAACAGCAGCGCGAGCGTTAAAAGCCCGCCGATACCGACGACAAGCGCGACCCGAACGATCGCCAACGGACGCTCCACTTTTGTCGTGTACGCCCCGTTCAGAAACAGAAGGAACCACCAGATCGGAATCGTCGCGAGAAGAATCCAGAGATAATGGTCAATGGGGCCGAGCGGCCTGAATCCCATGTGCGGAATCAGCCTTCGGAGATAGTACGATGCGACGAAGGCGGCGGTGACCGTCAGCGCGTCGATGACAACGAGTAGGCGGGGAAAAAGCGCTTGTCGGTGCATCGTATGCGGTGATTACCGGCGGACCAGTTTCATGCGCCGGCTCCAGGCGCCGTTTCGAGCGAGGCCGGTCCCGCCGGGTGCTCGTAAAGCGCCGCGGTTGCGCGCAGCATCGATTGCCGGGAAAATCGATTTGCTACCCGCTGTCGTCCGGCTTCGCCCATCGCTTTTCTTCTTCCGCCGTCGTTCAACAGTGCGAGGACAGCTTCGGCGAGGGCTTGGACATTCCCCGCGGGATAAAGCAAGCCGGTGATTCCATCGTCCACGACTTCCGGCACACCGCCTACGTTAGCGGCAACAACGGGCCGCCGACAAGCCATTGCCTCAAGCAGGCTGATCGACTGCGCTTCATCTCTCGACGGCAGCACAACGATGTCGAAGGCCGGCATCAGCCGGCGCGCATCGCGGCGGTATCCGGCGAAAAGAACCGCGTCCGCTACGGCTCGTTGTTCGGCGAGCGCTTTGAGCGACTGCTCTTCCGGCCCCGCGCCGATGAAGACGAATTTCACATCCGGCTTGGAGGCCAGCACGCGCGGAATCGCCTCGATCAAATAATCGGCGCCCTTCAAGTGATGCAAGCGGCCGACGAGGCCGACCGCCATGGTGTTTTCTTGCAGCCCGAGCTCCGCGAGCGCTTGGGATCGCGATGGAATAGCTTCGAATTCTCTCGGTTCGACGCCGTTCGGGATAACGGAGATGCGGTCGGCGGCGACGCCTTTTTTCTGCACCAGCTCGTGTTTCATATATTCGGAAACCGTTACGATCCGGCTGAAACACCGAAGCGCCAGCGCGTCGATGCCGCGGCGGAGGCCGGGATGACGGAGGATCGGGTTGTGCAGGGTAAGAATCCGCGAGGCGATGCCCGCGGCGCAGGCCGCCGCGGCGGGCGCGTACATGAGACCCAGCTGTCCGGCGTGAAAATGGACGAGATCGAGCCGCGCCGTTTTGAAGGCGCTCCAGACCTCGAGCGCGACGGGCAGGCCTGCCATCAGCGGCCGGGCGACTCCGCGCGTCGATCCCGCGTGCGCGCGCATCATGCGCGGCGCGATATCGATCGCGCGAAGGTCCGCGCGGAAATGCTCCGCGCCGGGAACGTCGTCGCAGAAGACTTCGACGTGATGCACGCCGCGAAGCCGCTCGATCAACGTGAGCACGTGACGCTCCAGGCCGCCGACGGCATTTGAATTGAGATAATATCCGACCCTGAGCATGGCGTGTGAGCGGCGATTCTACCGATACGCACGCCTGCGTTCAAATGAAACTTTTTGAGGTCGGATTCGCGGGCTGGGAAAGAAAAGAGATGGTGCGAGGAAGGGGATTTGAACCCCTACGCCATTTCTGGCACTAGCCCCTCAAACTAGCGCGTCTACCAATTCCGCCATCCTCGCGTCGGAAGGCATGTTCCCCTATCTACTTCTTCTGCGGCGCCGGAGTCGGCTGCGCGGGCGCCGGCTGCGCGGGCGCCGGACTAGGAATCGCCTGCGGCGGCGTTCCGGGTATCGGCTGCGCCGGTTTCGCCGGGGCGGACTCGCTCCGCGTGTCGAAGACGCTCGTCGACGAGTGCCGGCCGGAAAAATATCCCAGCGTCAACGACGTGATCATGAAAACGATCGCCATTCCGGTCGTGAGCCGCGTGAGAAAATTCCCCGCGCCGCTGCTGCCGAAGATCGTCGAGCTGGAGCCGCCGAAGACGGCGCCCATCTCCGCGCCTTTGCCGGTCTGCAAGAGCACGACCAGGATGAGGCCGATGCTGACGATAATATGGATAATGGTTACTGCGATTATCATATGACTATCGAAATGCCCGCGCGATTTTCAGAAAACCGTCCGCCTGAAGGCTCGCCCCGCCGACAAGAAATCCGTCGAGCTCTGGGACCGCCGCCAGCTCCCCCGCGTTTTCCGGCTTGACGCTGCCGCCGTAAAGAATGCGACAGACGCCGGCGTGTTCTTTGTCCCAGAGCTGAGCCAGCACCCGGCGCACGCCGCGATGGACTTCCTCGACCTGCTGCGGCGTAGCGTTATGGCCGGTTCCGATCGCCCACACAGGCTCGTACGCGAGTGAGACGAATTTTATAACACCTTTGTTTAGACCCTTCAATGCGGAGGTGAGCTGGCGCGAGACGACCGCATCGGTCTTGTCCGCCTGTCGCTCGTCGAGCGTCTCACCCACGCAGAGGATCGGCTGCAAACCGGCGGCGATCGCCGCCGGGACTTTCTTTGCGACCATCTCGTCGGTTTCCGTGAAGATATGGCGGCGCTCGGAATGGCCGAGAATAACGTAACGGCAGCCGAGCTCGCGGAGCATTTCCGGGCTGACCTCTCCGGTGAAGGCGCCGCGCGTCTCCCAGTGGGCGTTCTGGGCCGCGAGCGCGATGGCGCTGTCGCGCGTGATCGCCGCGACCGTCGGCAGCGAGGTAAAAGGAGGCGCCAGCGCGAGCTCGACCCCGGAAACATCCCGCGCGCCGTTGACCACCCCGCGCGCGAGTGTAGAAGCCTCGGCGAGCGCGCCGTGCATCTTCCAGTTGCCGACGACCAGCGGCGTCACCGCGCGACCTCAAGCGCTTCGATGCCCGGGAGCTTCTTGCCTTCGAGGAATTCCAGCGTCGCGCCGCCGCCGGTCGAGAGATGCGTGATGCGCTCGCCGACGCCGGCTTGCTCGACCGCCGCGACGGTGTCGCCTCCGGCGACAATGCTTACTGCGCCGCTCTCCACCACGGCGCGGGCGACCGCTTTGGTCCCGGCGCTGAATTTCTCGTCTTCGAAAAGCCCGACGGGACCGTTCCAGAGAATCATGCGGGCTTTTTTGATCGCACCGCCGAAGAGCGCGATCGTTTTCGGCCCGATATCGAGGCCCATCAGCTTCGGCGGGATATTCTCGCCGACCGCGACCGGATCCTTGTCGCGCCCTTCGGCGGCGACGTGGTCGACCGGAAGCAGCAAGGCGATGTTCGATTGTTTCGCCTTGGCGATAAGATCGCGCGCAAGCTCGACCCGGTCTTCTTCGACGAGCGAACGGCCGATCGATACGCCGTTGGCTTTCAAAAACGTGTATGCCATGCCGCCGCCGATCAGCAGGCTGTCGAGCTTGGGCATGAGGTTATTGATCACGCCGATCTTGTCGGAAACTTTCGCGCCGCCGAGGATCGCGGCGAACGGCCGCTCCGGACTGGCGAGCAGCGTCCCGAGATAGTCGAGCTCTTTTTTGAGCAGCAGGCCGGCGCCTTTCTCGGTGAAGCATTTCGCCATGCCCGCCGTCGAAGCGTGCGCGCGGTGCGCCGCGCCGAACGCGTCGTTGACGTACACATCGGCCAGCGCGGCGAGCCGTTTCGAGAACTCCGGATCATTTTTCTCTTCCTCTTTGTGAAAACGGACATTTTCCAGCAGCAGGACTTTTGGATCGGCTTGGCCGACGAGCGCTTCGACCTCCGGTCCGATGCAATCCGGCGCGAGCGTGACCGGGCATCCCAGCAGCTTCTCCAGCGCGGCGCGCACGGGCGCGAGGCTATATTCGGGATTTTTCTTGCCTCCCGGACGGCCGAGATGCGAGGCGACGATCAACTTTTTCGCCTTCGGCAAAATATAGCGGAGCGTCGGCAGCGTACTCTCGATCCGATGCATCTCGGTGATCTCGCCGTTTTCGATCGGCACGTTGAAATCGACGCGCACGAACACGCGCTTGCCATCGATATCGAGCTGTTTGACGTCGCGGATCATATCTCTCACGCCCGCATGAGAAAAAACCCAGACGGGACTTTATTTGGTTAATTACAGCGGTTATAATCCATTTTCAACGAATGCCTGGATACGTGATACCTCACCTCTCACTTCTTAAGCTCATGGCACAGAGCGATATCACGGTGCCCCAGCAACACGGCATTTTGGATCTCGTTCAAGGATCCAGTCCGCTCGTGCAGGGCGTGCTCTACCTGCTGATTCTTTTTTCCGTACTGAGCTGGGGCATCATTTTTTACAAATCCAACCAGGTGCGCCGCGCCAAGCGAGAGTCGGAAAAATTCATCGAGATTTTTTGGGACAGCCGAAATTTGGCCTCGATCCACGATGCGAGCCGCGACTTGAAAGCGGGGCCGGTCGCGCAGGTTTTCCGCGCCGGCTACGAAGAGCTGCTGCGGGTCCCGCGCGGCAAAAAAGAAATTCTCGCGACCGCGGGCGAGCCGCTCACGACGGAGCTCGGCGGCGTCGACAATGTAACGCGCGCCATGAAGCGCGCGACGAGCGTCGAGATCACCAAGCTCGAAAAGTCGCTCTCGTTTCTCGGTACCACGGCGAGCGCGGCGCCATTCATCGGTTTGTTCGGCACGGTATGGGGCATCATGAACGCCTTTCGCGGGCTGAGTACGACGCATTCTTCAAGCATTCAGGCCGTCGCGCCGGGCATCGCGGAAGCATTGATCGCTACCGCGGCAGGGCTCGCCGCGGCGATACCGGCGCTGATGGCGTATAACTTCTTCGTCCAGCGCATTAAGGAGCTTGCCGCCGATATGGACAACTTCTCGCATGAATTTTTGAACATCGCAGAGCGTCACTTCTTAAAGTAGGGATCAGAGATCGGGATCAAGGATTGAGGACGCAAACATGAGATTCGTTGCTGCCAGTCCCCAAACCCCAATGCCCAATCCCGGAGGCTTGTAAATGGCCGTTGATACCACGTCACAGCAAAGCGGAACGACGATCTCACAGATCAATGTCACGCCGCTCGTCGACGTCATGCTGGTGCTGCTGGTGATCTTTATGGTCACCGCGCCGATCATCCAGCAGGGCGTACAGGTGAATCTGCCGCAGGCCCGCGCCGGCGCGATCGCCGGCAAGGAAGAGCAGCTCGTCGTATCGGTCAACAAGAACGGACGCATCTACCTAAACGATACGCAAATGACGCCGACGGAACTGGGGCAGAAGCTCCGCGCGATCCGGAAAATCGACCCGGATAAGGAAGTCATTTTGCGCGCGGACCAGGACGTCCGTTACGGCATCGTCATGCGCGCGGTCGCTGAAATCAAAGAGGCGGGAATTCAGAAAGTGGGGATGGTGACGCGCCCGCCGCAGCAAGAGGAAGGCTGATGGCGAAAAGCCAGATTAAACCTTTGCCATATATCGGCCGCCCCGACGGTCCGTCCGACGGAGTGCCGCGGGCATGGAAGTGGGTCATCCTCTCTGGTATCGCGCACGTCGTCATCGTCAGCGTTGTCCTTATCGTTCCCATATTCGGTCCTGGAGACAAACCGCCGCCGCCCGTATACACAGTCGATTTAGTGGGCGGCGAGAAGCTCGGCGGCGGCGCCGGAACTTCGGTTAAACCCATGCCCGCGGCGAAGCCCGAGGCGCAGGCGCCGGAAGAGAAAAGCGCGCCGCCGGTGAAACAAAGCAAAAAAGCCAAGGAACCGGAGAAGCCGGCGGTGGACGAGATAAAAGAAGCGAAGGCCAAAGAGCGCGCCGAGATGATCGAAAGAGTTAAAGCGAAAAAAGAAGCCGAGGAAAAACGCAAAAAAGAAGTGGAGGAAAAGCGCCTCGCCGCCGAGCGGGCCGAGGCGGAGCGCCGCGCGAAGCTGGAAGAACTCAACAAAAAACGGAAAGAGGCCGCGCTGGCCGATCTTCGCGAGAGGCTCGAAGCGCGGCGGCAGCAGCAGGCACTTGAAGACAAATTGCAGCAGCAAAAGCTGATCGATCAACAAAGAGCTGCGGACCAGGCGAGGTTGGAGCAGCAGGCAAAGACCACCGCCTTTGGCCCTTCCGGCTCGGCTACGCTCGGCGCCGGCGGCGGAGCCGGCGGCAACATTCTGGCAAGCCCGGAATTCATCGCTTATCGTAATACGATCACCAATCAAGTGAGAAGCAGCTGGACCTGGGTCGGCAGGCGCAGCGACTTGAAGGTCGAGGTCAATCTCAGCATCAGAGAGAATGGAGAAATCGCATCGATGAAACTCGTCGGCACGTCCGGAGATCGGTCGTTCGACGACTCGGTGCTTCGGGCCATAAAGCGCGCTAGCCCTTTGCCGCCGCCGCCGGAGGCCTTTCGCAAGGATTTCGCGGACGTCAACGTTCGCTTCAGCTCCAAGGAACTCGGGGGTTGATGGATGATGCGTAACTTCCTGTTCATCGCATCCGCACTCATCGGAATTCTTGTTTTCGCCTCGCCGTTTTACTCGGCCGTTGTCATCGACATCGATAAGCCGGGCGGACGCATTGTTCCCATCGCGATCGCCCCGCTCAGAAATTTAAGCTCCGGCGATGATCGTAGCGGCATCTCGGCGGGCGTGGCCGACGCGATCGCGAACGACATGAAGCTCTCGGGCTGGTTCCGCGTCATCGATCGCTCGGCTTATATCGAGGGTCCGCAGAGCGGGATAACGCCGGACAGCTTCGATTTTAAAAATTGGACAACGATCGGCGCCGAAACACTGGTAAAGGGCGGTTTCAGCGTGCAAGGCGACGAGCTCACCGTCGAGCTGCGCTTGTTCGACGTTTACCAGGGGAAACAGCTCGTTGGGAAAAAATACACCGGCAGGGCGCGCGACTTCCGCCGCATCGCGCACCGCTTTTCGGACGAGATCATCAATCAATTGACCGGCACGCCCGGGCCGTTCAACACGCGCCTCGCTTACGTCTCCAACGGCGGCAGCGCGCTGAAGGAAGTCTATTTCTCGCATCTCGACGGCATGGACAAATTCCCAGTGACGAGCAACAAATCGATCAATCTATCTCCGGCCTGGAGCCCGGACGGCCGGATGCTGCTCTATACTTCGTACGGCGAAGGGCGCCGAAGCTTATACTTGTACGATCTGACGACCGGACGCCATACGCCGATCGGCGAGCAGAACGGCTCGAGCATCGGCGGCAGGTGGTCGCCCGACGGCCAGCGCATCGCGGTGTCCTTCGAGCGCGGCGGCAATACGGATATCTATATCCTCGACCGCAGCGGCAGGACCATCCGCAGGCTGACCGAGGACCGCGGCATCGACGTGTCGCCGGCCTGGTCGCCGGATGGAAACCGCCTCGCGTTCGTCTCCAACCGCAGCGGCAACCCGCAGATTTATTTGCTAGACATCGCCACGGGCAATGCGCGCCGGCTCACCTTTTCGGGCTCTTACAATACGTCGCCCGATTGGTCGCCCAAGGGCGATAAGATCGCCTACACGGGCCGGGTCTCCGGCCGCTTTCAGATATTCACTATTTCGGCGCAAGGGGGCGAGCCGCAGCAGCTCACCTCCGGCACCGGCGACAACGAAGACCCCTCCTGGGCACCGGACAGTCGGTTTATCGCCTTTGCCTCGAACCGGGGGGGTGGTCGGTATCACCTTTACATGATGCGCGAAAACGGAGAAAACCAGCAAAGATTGACAGCTTCTGGGGGAGATGATACTAATCCGTCATGGTCCCCGCGCTTGGAATAACTTAGGAAAATGGGGAGAAAAATGGCTAAGTTGAACGCTTTCTCGTACATTGTTATCGTCGTTTTCGCCCTTACTTTGGCGGCATGTTCCAAGACGGCAGCCCCGACCGGTCCTGGTGGATCGGGTCCAGGCACCCGCGGTCCCACCGGGCAGCCCGGCCCGAATGATCGGACCGGGTCTGCCGACCTGGGCACCGGAGGCGGAAGTCTGAGCGAAGCGGGCAAAGGTCAGAGCACAGAGACCCCGCGTACTAGTCCGCTTCAGGAAGTCTACTTCGGTTTCGATAGCTTCGATCTCTCCAACGACGCGCGCGCGACGCTTAAGCGGAATGCCGATTGGCTGAAGACCAATCAGTCGGTCCGCGTCGAGATCGAAGGACACTGCGACGATCGCGGCACGAACGAGTACAATCTCGCGCTGGGCGCGAAACGCGCGCAGGCTGCCAAGGACTATCTCGTGACCCTCGGCATACCGTCCGAGCGGCTCTCGACCATCAGCTACGGCGAAGAGCTGCCCGTGTGCCGCGAGCAGACAGAGGACTGCTGGCAGAAAAACCGCCGCGCTCGCTTTGTCGTATCAACCGGCAGACCATCTTCGTAAGTCGGCGGCGACTCCCGATGCGAAAGTCGGGGCTCGACACCTCGCTTTCATAATCTCATGAAGCGACTTTACGCTGCGATCGCCTCGGCTGCGCTGCTTCTGCCGGCCTGCTATATTCCCGATCAAATTAACAGCCTCCAACGCGAGCAGAAGACGCTCCAAAGCCAATCGGTCGCGAGCCGCAGCGAAGTCGATGCCGTCCGCGCCAATCTCGCCGACACGCGCGCCAACCTCGATCAGCTGCATCGCGAAGTGAACGCTCTGAAGGAAAAAGTCGAGGAAGTCCGCTATCAATTCGACCGCCGAATCGGCCAAGTCGGCCAATCGAGCCGCGACGGCGACCAGCGCGTCAAGGATCTCGAAAACCGCCTCGCCAAAGTGACCGAAGAGCTCAAGTCGCAAGCCGCCCAGCTCAAGACGCGCGACGAAGAACTACGCAAACTCCGCGCCGACATGCAGACGATGGCGACGGAGACCGCTTCGGTAAGGGCGGCCAACGAGGCGCGCGAAAAAGCGGCCGCCGAGAGCGCGTCGGCGCGAAGAGACTACGAAGAGGCGTTGCGGCTCGTCGACCGCAAGGAGTACGCCACGGCGATTCCCAAGCTCAAAGACTTCCTGAGAAGAAATCCTAACGGCGACTTGTCCGACAACGCGCAGTACTGGCTCGGCGAGTGCTACTATGCCACCAAGGATTACGAGCAGGCGATTCTCGCGTTCGACGAGGTCAACCGGAAATGGCCCCGAGGCGACAAGGCGCCGGCGGCACTGTTGAAGCAGAGCTTCGCCTTCGCCGAATTGGGCGATAAGACCCAGGCGCGATCGGGGCTGCAGGACCTGCTCTCGCGCTATCCTCAGTCTGAAGAAGCGTCCAAGGCCCGGCAGAGACTCAAGACTCTCGACAGCCCGTCATCGAAGACACCTTCTGCCGGTAGATGATTTGCCCCGCGATTGACGTCGCGCATAACCGGACGGTTACGTTCGCGACGCCGGCAAAAACGCATGCCGTAACTTCGCGAGCGCTTGTCCCAGATAGATAGTAGATAATGGAAGTTCTCCGGCAGCTAGATAGCCCTATCTCGATTCCCCGGCCTGTGCTGATGCTCGGGAATTTCGACGGCGTCCATCTCGGGCATCAGGCATTGATCGGGAGCGCCGTCGCCGACGCGAGAGAGTCCGGCGGCCGAGCGGTCGTCTTTACCTTCGAGCCTCATCCCCTGAAACTCCTCGCGCCTGACCGCGCACCGCAGCTGATTCTCACCGAGGCCGACAAGCTGGCGCTGCTCGATTTCTACGGCGCCAAGACGGTGATCGTACAGAAATTCGATATGGAGTTTGCCCACATCGAGGCCGAGAAATTCGTCGATGAATATCTTGTCCGCCGCATCGGTGTGCAGAAGGTGTGGGTCGGCAAGGATCTCCGCTTCGGCAGGGCGAGAAAGGGGCGCGTGGAGGATCTCATTCGATGGGGCCAGCAGCGCGGCTTCGCCGTCGGCGTCGTCGGACCGATCGAAATCGACGGTCATCGAGTCAGCAGCAGCCGGGTCCGCGCGCTGATCGAGCGCGGTCAGATGCGGCAGGCCGCGCAATATCTCGGCCGCTTTCATTTCCTCTCGGGACGCGTTGTCCCGGGGCATGGACGCGGGCGCGATATGGGCTTTCCGACAGCGAATATCGAGCCGCAGACCGAGGCGGTGCCTCTCGACGGCATCTATGCGACGATATTGGAAGTCGGCGACCGGCGCTGGCAGTCGGCGACGAGCATCGGCATCAATCCGACATTCGGCGCCGGTCCGAGGACGATCGAAAGCTACGTGTTCGATTTCGACGGCGATCTTTACGGGCGCGCTGTGAAGCTTTATTTCGTCGAACGCATCCGCGAAGAAAAAACATTTCCTACGCCGGACTCTCTGGCGCAGCAGATCGAGCAGGACGTCGCCAATGTCCGCGAGATTCTGCGCGCGACGAACTTCGCGGCGATGCCGCCGAATCGCGGACCCGCGGCCTAGCCTTGCAACCCCGGCTTGCTGAACAGGAACGCATGGATAAGTCCCAGGCGTCGAATGCGGGCCCGCATAAAGCGCTAATCGAGGCGGCTGACGCCGGCATGCGCTTCGATCACTTCCTGACGCGCCGTTTCGCCGCCGCCGGCGGCTTAACGCGCTCGGCCATTCAGAAATTGATCGCGGACGGCGCGGTCACGTTGAACAGCCGAAAAAGCAAACCCGGGGCCCGGCTCAAAGCGGGCGATCAGATAATCATGACCGCTCCGGCCGTCGTCGACACGGCGCTCGTTGCCGAACCGATTGCGCTCGAGATCCTTTACGAGGACGCTGATTGTATCGTCATCAATAAAGCTCCGGGAATGGTCGTTCATCCCGCGGCGGGATGGAGCGCCGGAACGCTCGTCAACGCGCTGTTGCATCACTGCCCCGATCTTCCCGGCATCGGCGGGGAGCGGCGGCCGGGAATCGTCCACCGGCTCGACAAAGACACTTCCGGCGTCATGGTCGTCGCGAAGCACGATGCGGCATTTCACCGGCTCGCTTCCGACTTCAAGGCGCGGCGCGTGGAAAAGGAATACATCGCGCTCGCGTGGGGTGTTATGCCGAAGGTGGAAGGCGCGATCGACCGCCCCATCGGCCGCCACCGCAGCCAGCGAAAAAAAATGTCGAGCGTGCGCGCGCTCGCCCGCGCCCGCGAAGCCTTGACGAATTGGCGTGTCAAGGAAGTCTTTCCTTCCGGGGCGACCGGCGGCCGCTTTGCGCATGTTACCTTGCTGAGCCTCAAGCCGCACAGCGGCCGGACGCATCAACTGCGCGTCCATCTGGCCGACGAAGGGCATCCGATCGTCGGTGATCAGGTTTACGGGCCGCCGCCGGCGGCGTTTACGCGGTATGGCGTTAATGCAGCGCCGGCCGCCTTTCCGCGCCAAGCGCTTCACGCCGCGCGGCTTCGCTTCGCCCATCCGTCGACGGGCGCGGCGATGGAATATTCCGCGCCGCCGCCGGCCGACATGCGGGAGCTTTTGCTCAAGCTCGGCCAGCTCCGGGTCGTCGATCGAGGCGAAAAGAAAAGGGGTTGACAAGGCGGCGGTGGTTTCTTATTATTAAACGTACCTGAGGCTTCATCACGAAGTTATTCATTAAACCAAATCCCACATTTTGACACGTTTAAGGTTCACTGAGTCCCGGCCAAGTTGATTTTGGATCGCGAGCGAAATATTCACGTCTGTATCACACAACCTGTTCGGTCCGCCGGGGTGTCGCGCATCGCGGCATGACGACGGACAGGATGATCAGCCTGAACTCCATCGCCGATCGCGTCTCGAATCGCTTGGGCACGAAGGCATGCGTCGCTGAACGCCGTCCCGGCGCGTGCTGACATCGATCCGCGAAGCGTCCGCGGCGAATCGACGAGTGGGAAATAAGTTTAGTAGTCTGTCGGCGGAAGCCGCTTCACGTTAACGCACGAAAGGAGAGGAAGGTTTATGGTCCGTGGCAGTCCCCGGGCCGAGAGGACTGAGCCCGAGGCCGTGGAAGACGGCAAGCTCAATCTCAAGGCTCTCAAAGAAAAGAAGATCAGCGATCTGGCCCTGATCGGCAAGAATTTCAACATCGAAGGCGCCGCCAACATGCGCAAGCAGGAGCTGATTTTCGCCATCCTGCAGGCGCAGACTGAGCAAAACGGCTTCATCTACGGCGAAGGCGTCCTGGAAACGCTGCCGGATGGCTTCGGCTTTTTGCGCGCCCCGGACTACAACTACCTCCCTGGCCCGGACGATATTTACGTCTCGCCGAGCCAGATCCGCCGCTTTAATCTCCGTACCGGCGACGTCATCTCCGGCCAGATCCGCCCGCCGAAAGAAGGCGAGCGCTATTTTGCCCTGCTCAAGGTCGAAACCATCAACTACGAAGACCCGGAAAGGGCGCGCGACAAAATCCTCTTCGACAACCTGACGCCTCTCTATCCGAACGAGCGCCTGCGGCTCGAATACCAGCCCGAGGACTACACGACGCGCATCGTCGATCTCATGACGCCGATCGGCAAGGGCCAGCGCGGCTTGATCGTCGCCGCTCCGCGCACCGGAAAGACGATGATGCTCCAGCACATCGCCAAAGCGATCGCCCAAAACCACAAAGAGACCGTGCTGATCGTGCTGCTGATCGACGAGCGGCCGGAGGAAGTCACCGACATGCAGCGCTCCGTCGACGGCGAGGTCGTGAGCTCGACCTTCGACGAGCCGGCGACGCGGCACGTGCAGGTCGCCGAAATGGTGATCGAAAAGGCAAAACGCCTGGTTGAACATGGAAAAGACGTCGTCATCCTGCTGGACAGCATCACGCGGCTCGCGCGCGCGTATAATACCGTCGTGCCGCCGAGTGGCAAGATATTATCCGGCGGCGTCGACTCCAACGCGCTGCACAAGCCCAAGAAGTTCTTCGGCGCCGCGCGTAACATCGAGGACGGCGGCAGCCTGACGATTATCGCGACCGCCCTGATCGACACCGGCAGTCGCATGGACGAAGTCATCTTCGAAGAGTTCAAAGGCACCGGCAACATGGAAGTGCATCTCGACAGGCGTCTAATGGACAAGCGCGTCTTTCCGGCTATTGACATGAACAAGTCCGGCACGCGCAAAGAGGAGCTCCTGATCGCGAAGGAAGATCTGAACCGCATCTGGATCCTGCGCAAAGTGCTCTCCCAGTTGAACGCGGTCGAGGCGATGGAATTCCTGCTCGACAAGATGCACGGGACCAAGAACAACAAAGAGTTCCTGGACTCGATGAATTCCTGATCTACCCCTGCTTGCGCGGGCGGTTGATCTCTGTTAAAAATCTTCAGTTACCGTTTGAGCGGTAGTCGTGCGTCCGGACGGTCCTACGACCGTTACTGACGGCGCGTATTGTAGATTTTCCAAAAATTACACACCCTTTCCGATGCTCGCTCGGGTGCCCCTGCGGGTCGCGCGAGCAGACGACGAGAGGGGAGGAAAAAACCAAAGGACGAGTTTATGACTGAAATCTCAATGAAGCAGCTGTTGGAAGCGGGTGTCCACTTCGGCCACCAGACGAGCCGGTGGAACCCCAAGATGCGCCCCTATATTTTCGGCGCGCGCAACGGCATTCATATTATCGACCTCCAGCAAACTGTCACCATGTTCAAAACTGCCGCGGCGTACGTTCGCGATCTCGCGGCCGGCGGCGGTAATCTCCTATTTGTCGGCACGAAGAAGCAGGCGCAGGAAGCGATCAAAGAAGAGGCCGAGCGTTGCGGCATGTTCCATGTCCAAAACCGGTGGCTCGGCGGCACGCTCACCAACTTCGCCACGATCCGGCAGAGCATCGAGCGGCTGCGCAAGCTCGAAGAGATGGAGAACGACCCCAAGATCGTCGACGCTCTGACCAAGAAGGAAATGCTCGGCCTCAAGCGCGAGAAGGAAAAGCTCGAGCAGTCGCTCGGCGGCATCAAGGGGATGCGCAAGCTTCCCGATGCGATTTTCGTTATCGACCCGAAGCAGGAAGAGATCGCGGTCAAAGAGGCGCGCAAGCTGGGCATTCCCGTCGTCGCGGTCGTCGATACCAATTGCGACCCCGACATGGTCGATCACAAAGTTCCCGGCAACGACGACGCCATCCGCGCCATACGGCTCTTCTGCGCCGCGGTTGCCGACGCCATCATCGAAGGCAAGGGACTGCACGAGCAGTCGCTCACGCGACCGGCGGGCGAGGGCGCTCCGGAAGCGCCGATCGATGAGGCGCCGACCTCCGTCGCGGCCGGGTCGTAAATTCGTAACAGGCACATCGTTCGGAGATAGACACTTCAATGGAAGTCAACGCAGCCACCGTCAAAGAGCTGAGAGAAAAGACCGGCGCGGGAGTCATGGATTGCAAGAAGGCGCTGTCCGAGTGCTCCGGCAATCTGGAAAAGGCAGTCGATTACCTGCGCCAGAAGGGCCTCGCCGCAGCGGCGAAGAAATCAAGCCGTGTAGCGGCCGAGGGTCTCGTCGGCGCGTACATCCACGCTGGCGGCAAGATCGGTGTCATGGTCGAGCTGAACTGCGAGACGGATTTCGTCGCGCGCACGCCGGAATTCCAGGCGCTGCTCAAAGACATCGCGATGCAGGTTGCCGCCGCGAGTCCACGTTACATCCGGCGGGAGGACGTGCCCGCCGAAGAGATCGAGCGCGAGCGCGCGATTTACCGCAGCCAAGTGCTGGAGCAGGGCAAGCCCGAAAAGATCGTGGACAAGATCGTAGAAGGAAAGCTCGATCGATTCTATTCGGAAATCTGTCTGGTCGAGCAGTCCTTTATTAAGGATCCCGACAAGAAAGTCGGCGATCTCCTGCAGGACGCGGTCGCGCGCATGGGAGAGAATATCCAGGTCCGGCGCTTCATGCGTTATCAAGTCGGCGAAGGGGTAGAGAAGTAGCGGAAGAGGCCGGTGAACAACGTCCTCAAGTACAAGCGGGTCATCCTCAAAGTCTCCGGCGAAGCCCTCGGCGGCGAAGAAAAATACGGCATCGACAGCGCGACCGTCCGGTCGTTCGCTGAAGAAATCAAAGAAGTCAAAGCGCTCGGCTGCGAGATGGCGATCGTCATCGGCGGCGGCAACATTTTCCGTGGCGCGCAGCTGAGCGAGAGCGGCATGGAGCGCGCCGCCGCCGACTATATGGGCATGCTCGCGACCGTGATCAACAGCCTTGCGCTCCAGGACGCGCTCGAAAAGATCGGCGTCGTGACGCGCGTCATGTCCGCGATCGAGATGCGCCAGGTCGCCGAGCCGTACATTCGCCGGCGCGCGACGCGCCACTTGGAGAAAGGCCGCGTCGTCATCTTCGCCGGCGGCACCGGCAATCCCTATTTTACCACGGATACGACCGCGAGCCTGCGCGCGATGGAGATCGGCGCCGAGGTGATCCTCAAGGCGACCAAGGTCGCCGGCGTGTTCGATTCGGATCCCATGAAGAACAGCGAAGCGAAGAAATACGGCCGGTTGAGTTACATCGAAGTTCTTAATAAAGAGCTCAAGGTCATGGACTCGACGGCGATCTCGCTCTGTATGGACAACCATCTCCCGATCGTCGTCTTTAATCTCATGGAGAAGGGCAACATCAAGCGGGTGGTGTGCGGGGAGGAAATCGGCACGCTGGTTGCGCGGTGATCTATGAACGAAGCTTTCTATTCCGGGCTCCAGAAGGAAATGGACCACGTGATCGTCGCCTTTCGCAAGGAGCTTTCGAAACTCCGCACGGGCAGGGCTTCGACCGCGCTCCTCGAAGGGATCATGGTCGACTACTACGGAACCCAGACTCCGCTCAATCAGGTGGCGACGCTGAACGCGCCGGAGCCGCGCCTGCTCGTCATCCAGCCCTATGACCGCTCGGCGATGGCGAACATCGAGAAGGCGATCCAGAAATCAGACCTCGGCTTGACGCCGAACAACGATGGCAAGGTCATCCGCATTCCGATCCCTGCGCTCACACAGGAGCGGCGGCAGGAACTCGTCAAGCACGTGAAAAAAATCGCCGAGGAATTTCGGGTATCGGTGCGCAACCACCGCCACACCGCGCTGGAAAAGATGAAGGACGCCGAGAAGAAGAAAGAGATTACCGAAGACGTCCATAAACACGGCAAGGAGCGGGTGGAAAAGATCACCAAGGAATTCATCGACAAGGTCGACCAGGTGCTGAAAAGCAAAGAAAACGAGATCATGGAAGTTTGATCCGAGCGCTCTCCTACCGTGAATCGCCGAAGCGCATAAACTCCCACAAATGGATCTGAGCGGCCTCGACAAGAGTCGGCTGCCCCGCCATGTCGCCGTCATTATGGACGGCAACGGGCGCTGGGCGAAGCTCCGCGGCAAAGGCCGCACCGAGGGCCACCGCCGCGGCACGGCGTCCGTCCGTGCTGTCGTCGAGATGAGCCGCAAGCTCGGCATCCCTTATCTGTCGCTTTACGCTTTCTCGACCGAGAATTGGTTCCGGCCGCAGGACGAAGTGAGCGCGCTCATGGGTATGCTCGAGCACTATCTCGTGGCCGAGCAACCCAAGATGATGCGCCACGGCATCCGCCTGAAGGCAATCGGCAACCGGCGGCGTCTGCCGCCGAGCGTGCGCCGCATTCTCGCACACGTCGAGCGCCTGACGCGTAGAAATCACGGCATGACGGTCTTACTCGCCCTCAGCTACAGCGGCCGCGACGACATCGTCTCGATGGTGCGGCAGATCGCTCGCGACGTCAAAGAGGGAAAATACTCCGTTGCCGCTATCGACGAGCGGCTGATCGCGCGGCGCGTCGCCACCGGCGCGGTGCCAGACCCCGACCTTCTCATCCGTACGAGCGGCGAGATGCGCGTGAGCAATTTTTTTCTCTGGCAGATCGCTTATACGGAGCTCTACGTCACGCCGACGCTCTGGCCGGATTTCCGTGAGCCGCAGTATTTTCAAGCGCTGCTCGACTTTCAGCGGCGACAAAGGCGCTTCGGCCGTACCGACGAACAGCTTGGCAATGGCAACGGGGCGGACGGGCTTGAGGCGGACGCCGGGTGAGCTCGCCGCTTGCCGCCAGAGTCGCTACCGCGATCATCGCCGTTCCGGCGCTCGTGTGGGTTATCGGCTGGGGCGGGCCGCGTCTATTTTCCTGGATCATCCTGCTCGCCGCCGCCGTTTCTTTCTGGGAATACTACCGCATGATCTTTTCTTCCGCCTGGGAGCGGATCGGGCCGATCCTCGTCGGCCTGCTCGTCGCCGTCGGCGTGGTGCAAGACCACCCGGCGCTCACGCTGGCGATTGCCGTTTGTCTTCTCCTTCTCGGCTCCGCCTTCGGCGGAGGGGCGCTCGTCGATCGCTTCAATCGCGTCGGTTGGGTAGCCATCGGGACGCTTTACATCGGCTTTCTTCTGCCGCATGCGGCGCTCGTTTACCGCCTGGCGGATGGGCCTCAATGGATTTTTTTCACCCTCGTCGTCGTGATGATCGGGGATACCGCGGCTTACATCGTCGGCAAGGCGATCGGCAAGGTCAAGCTTTACCCGGAGGTCAGTCCGAATAAAACCATCGAGGGCGCCGTTGCGTCGACGGTCGCGAGCCTCGCCACCGGTGTGCTAGTCGGGTTTTATTTACTGCCGGCTTATCCTTGGTTTGTGGTTGCCGGCGTCGCATTAGTCATGAGTTTTCTCGGCCAGGCGGGCGATCTCTTCGAGTCGTGGATCAAGCGTGTTTTCGGCGTCAAGGATTCCGGCTCCGTCCTGCCGGGCCACGGCGGGTTGCTCGACCGTCTCGATAGTCTTATATTTCCACTGGTGTTCATTGCTTATTACGTGAGGTTCTTTCCCCGATGAGGCGGGTAGCCGTCCTGGGCTCGACCGGATCGGTCGGCGTGAGCACGCTCGACATCGCGCGGAGCTTTCCCGATGAATTTCGCTTGACGGGCCTCGCGGCCGGCCGAAATGTCAAGCTCCTAGCGGCGCAAATCAAAGAATTCGAGCCGGCCTGCGCGAGCGTGGCCGACGAAGCCTCGGCTGTCGAGCTTAAACGGCTCGTTGGGAAAACCCACACCGACATCCTTTGGGGCGAGCAGGGCGCTTCTGCGGTCGCTGCGTGCAGCGGCGCGGACGTTGTCCTGGCCGCAATCGTCGGCGGCGCGGGCCTCGTGCCGACCCTCGCCGGGGTTCGCGCGGGTAAGGAGCTTGCGCTCGCCAACAAAGAGTCCCTCGTCATGGCCGGCGAGATCTTCATTCGCGAGGCGCGCGAGCGCGGCGTGCGGCTGCTGCCGGTCGACAGCGAGCACAGCGCGATCTTCCAGTGCCTGCAGGGCAATAGCGTCGACGACATTGAGCAGATCATTCTGACGGCCTCGGGCGGTCCTTTTCTCCGCGCTTCGCTCAAGAGTCTCGAACACGTCACGGTCAAGCAGGCGCTCAAGCACCCGAACTGGAAGATGGGGCCCAAGATCACCGTCGATTCGGCGACGATGATGAACAAGGGTCTCGAGGTCGTGGAGGCGCGCTGGCTGTTCGACCTCGAGCCGCCGCGCGTGGAGGTCGTGATCCATCCGCAGAGCGTCGTCCACTCCATGGTTCGTTACCGCGACGGCTCCGTGATCGCGCAACTCGGCATCCCCGATATGCGCATCCCGATCGCCTACGCGCTCTCGTATCCCCGACGGCTCCAGGCGACCTGGCCGCGTCTCGAGCTGACGGAACTGAGCGAGCTCAATTTCCTGCCGGTCGAGAAAAAACGTTTCCCGGCGCTCGGCCTCGCCTTCGAGGCGCTCGCCGCCGGCGGGACAATGCCCGCCGTGCTCAACGCCGCCAACGAGGTCGCAGTCGCCGCGTTCCTGGACAAACGCATCGGCTTCCGCGACATTCACCGCGTCATCGCCGCCACGATGGAGGCGCACGCGCCGTTCCACGCCACGGACATCCGCGAGATCCTCGAGACCGACCGCTGGGCGCGCGAGCGAGCGGGCCGGCTGCTGGCTCGCAACGGCCGCCGCCGGTATGGTAAACTACGGGGTGTGCCGCGGCTCGACCGCAGTCTCGCGTAGAACAGGAGTGCGTGCATGTTGAACGTTATCCAATCGGTCCTCTCGGCGGTCGTCGGGCTGGGCATCCTCATCGTCATCCACGAATTGGGCCATTTCCTGGTGGCAAAAAAGAGCCGCGTCGGCGTGCTCACGTTTTCGATCGGATTCGGCCCGAAAATTTTGCGCCGAAAAGTCGGTGAGACCGAATACGCCCTTAGTGCCATTCCCTTCGGCGGCTACGTCAAGATGGTGGGCGAGGACCCCGCCGAAGAGGTGAGCCCCGCGGAACGCGAAAAGGCCTTCTCGCACCAGCCGCTGTGGAAGCGCGCGGCGATCGTCGCTGCCGGCCCGGTTTCCAACCTTTTGCTCGCGTTCTTCATTTTCGCCTGCGTCATGGTGTTTTCGGGCGTGCGCACCGCGACCACCACGGTCGCCGACGTGCCGCCGAATAACCCGGCGGCGCAAGCCGGCATCCAGAAGGGCGACAGGATCACGGCGATCAACGGGCGTCCGGTCGAGGGCTGGACCGACTTCGCGCGCCGCATCAAGGACAGCGACGGCGGCCCCCTTCACATCACGCTGGTGCGGGACAACCAAACCGTCGAGGTCACCGTCAATCCCGTCAAAAAGGAAGAGCGCGACGCCTACGGCGACAAACGCGAGGTCTGGTTCATCGGCATCCAGCCGCAGGACTCGGTTACGAAGGTGACGCCGGTCGTGGCGATCGGGCAGGCTTTTCAACAGACCGCTAACCTCTCGCTTGTCACCCTTGTCGCGCTGTACAAGATGGTCAAAGGCGATATCTCGCCGAAGACGCTCGGCGGGCCGCTCCTGATCGCCCAGGTGGCCGGCCAGCAGGCGCGCGAGGGCGTCGTCACCTTCTTAATTTTTGTCGCGATTCTCAGCATCAATCTCGGCGTATTGAACCTGCTGCCGATTCCGGTCCTCGACGGCGGGCATCTCTTCTTCTTCCTGATCGAGGCTGTTCTGGGCCGGCCGGTGGGCGAGAAGCAGCGCGAGCGCGCGCAGCAAGTGGGCGTCGTGTTGTTGATTCTCGTCATGGCCTACGCTTTTTATAACGACATCGCCAGATTCTTCGAAGGATAGACAGCCAAGCGCGTGAACCACAGACTGCGTAGGGGCGGCTTTTTTAGCCGCCCCTACATTATTTTCCATGCTTGTTTTAGCCATTGACACCGCGACCACGACCGCGAGCGCGGCGTTGGTCGACGGCGGCAACATTGTGGGCGAGGTACGCCACGAACCTGCGCGCAACGGCGGACCGCTGCGCAGCAATCATGCGGCTGTGTTGCTGCCGTTGATCGATCAGCTGTTGCAAGAATCCGGTCGCAATCTACGAGATGTCGAGGCATTCGCCGTAACGCTCGGTCCGGGCTCTTTTACCGGACTCCGCATCGGTCTCAGTACCGTCAAAGGACTGGTATACGGCTCCGATACGCCGTTGATCGGCGTGCCGACGCTCCACGCGGTCGCCGCACGCGTCGACGACCACGAGGGATTCATCTGCCCGTTTCTCGACGCGCGGAAAAAGGAAGTGTATGCGGCGCTGTTTCGCCGTGATCGCGGACGTCTCGAGCGCGTGAGCGACGATGTCGTAGCGCCGCCTGCGGCGGTCCTCGACGCGGCGCGGACGCAGATCGGTTCCGCCCGTTGCCTTTTCATCGGAGACGCGCTCGTCGCGTACGAGACCCTTGTCAAGGCCGGTCTCGGTGCCCAGGCGCTGTCGACGCTCGGCGCCGGCTATTCGTCCACGGCCGCCGCCGTCGCAAGACTCGCCGAAGATAAGATTAGCCGCGGCGACTACGATGCGGTCGGGCCGCTCGCGCCGATTTATCTCCGGCCCTCCGAGGCCGAGCTGAAAAAGCCGCTCTAGTCCGGAGACCTTCACGTTTTCTCTGTGTAGCAATACAAAGTGCTTGCTGATAGGGTTTTCCACCATGTTGTCTGACGGAAGAGGGTTTGTTTTTGCGGCGCTCCTGGCGCTGCTTTTTATCGCCGTACCCGCGGAAGCCCAGGACTCGGTCCGCGATCTGGTCGTAAAGATCCACACGACGCGCCGCGAGCCCGATCTCGTGCGCCCGTGGACGAGGCAGAATCCAGTCAATGTCAGCGGATCGGGCATTGTCATCGACGGTAAGCGCATTCTCACCAACGCCCACATGGTGCAGAACGCGAGCCAGATTTACGTGCAGCCGAACCAGTCGCCGGAGAAGTACCTCGCGCGCGTCATCGCCATCGCCGAGCCGGTCGATCTCGCGCTGCTCAGCATCGACGACGAGTCGTTTTTCGAGAAGCGCGCGTACCTTGAATTCGCGGACGACCTGCCGCGGGTGAAGGACGCCGTTAGCGTCTACGGCTTTCCGACCGGCGGCACGGAACTGTCGGTGACCGAAGGCATCGTCTCGCGCATCGAGTTCACCGGTTTCTACCAGTTCACGCACGGGCTGCGCATCCAGGTCGACGCGGCGCTCAATCCCGGCAACAGCGGCGGGCCTGTGGTGTCGCGCGGCAAGCTCGTCGGCATCGTCTTCAGCAACATTCCGAACGCGCAGAGCATCGGCTACGTCATTCCGATCGAGGAGGTGCGGCTGTTTCTCGACGACATCACCGACGGCACCTACGATGGCAAGCCGCAGCTCCACGACCGCTTTCAGACGGTAGAAAACGACACGTTGAGAAAACGGCTGGGGCTTGCGAAGGGCGTCGGCGGCCTCATGGTCGCCGAGCCCTACAGCAGCGAATCGAATTACCCGTTGAAGGAATGGGACGTGATCACCGCCATCGGCGGCAAGACGATCGACAGCGACGGCAAGGTGAGCGTTCGTTACGATCTCCGCCTATCGGCGCTCTACTTGGTGCAGAAATACGCCAAGGACGGCATGCTCGACGTCACGATCGAGCGCGGCGGTGCGCCGCTCCAGATGCGCATTCCCGTCGCGCGCCAGCGCCAGCTCGTCGTGCCTTATTTGCGAAATAGGAGCCCGCGGTATTTTATCTATGGTCCGCTGGTTTTCTGCGCCGCAACGCAGGAGTACATCGAGAAGCTGGGCAGCCAGTGGGAGTTGTTTCACACGCGCGCCGGCAACCCGCTGATCCTGAGGCGCTTCGACAAACCGTCGTTTCCAGGCGAGGAGATGGTCGTCGTATGCTCGCCGATGCTGCCGCACCCCATCACGAAGGGATACGACGATCCGAACAACTACGTTGTGAGCGAGGTCGACGGCGTGGCGATCAAGAACCTGAAGCAGATGGTTGAGGTGCTGCGCGACGGAAAAAACGCGGACGTGACGTTCAAGTTCGCCAGGATGACGAACCGCAACCGCGAGGATATGGTCTTCAACCGCCGCGCGATGATCGCGGCGACCGAAGACCTGCTGAAAGACTTCGGAATACGATATCAGTTCTCGGACGATTTAAGGCCTGTCTGGGAAGTGGCGCAGAAGCACTAAAAAAAACAGAAGCAAAGAAAACGCAGCAGCCTCTGTACTTGAAACCTGAAACCCGAAATTTGAAACGTTGAGTTTTACTTTCCCTTCTCGTTCAGCAGCTGCCGCAGCACATATTCCAGAATTCCGCCGTGGCGGTAGTAATCCAACTCCGCCGGGGTGTCGATGCGGCAGATCACTTTGAATTCGATCGTCTTGCCATCGTCGCGCTTCGCCTTGACGGTCAGCTCCTGTTTGAGCTTCAGCCCCGCCGCTATGCCGGCGATGTCGAAGGTCTCGAAGCCAGTGATGCCGAGATACTTCGCGCTCTCGCCGGGCTTGAACTGGAGCGGCAGCACGCCCATGCCGATCAGGTTGCTTCGGTGGATGCGCTCGAAGCTCTCCGCGATCGCGGCCTTGATGCCCAATAACCGCGGACCTTTCGCGGCCCAGTCACGCGACGAGCCGGTGCCGTATTCCTTGCCGGCGATAACGACGAGCGGAATGCCTTCCTTCTGATACTGCATCGCGGCGTCGTAGATCGACATCTGCGCCTTGTCCGGTAGGTGAACGGTCCAGCCGCCTTCGGTGCCGGGCGCCAGCATGTTTTTCAGCCGCACGTTGGCGAACGTGCCGCGCATCATCACTTCGTGGTTGCCGCGGCGCGCGCCGTACTGGTTGAAGTCCTTCGGCTGTACGCCGTGCTCGGTCAGATATTTCGCCGCCGGGCCGTTTTTCTCGATCGAGCCGGCGGGCGAGATGTGATCGGTCGTGATCGAGTCGCCGAGCATAGCCAGCGCGCGCGCCCCGGCGATGTCCTTCGGCGCGAGCGGCGTCTTTGTCATGCCGACGAAGTAAGGCGCCTCGCGCACATAGGTCGAGTTCGGATCCCAGGCGAACAGCTCGCCCTCGGGCGTCGGCATCTTCTGCCAGCGCTCGTCACCCGTAAAGACCTCGCCGTATTCTTTCTTGAACATCTCCGGCTTGACGTAGCGCTGCATCTCGCTGCGCACCTCTTCGGGCTCGGGCCAGATGTCTTTCAGATAGACCGGCGCGCCTTTGCCGTCGGTGCCGAGCGGCTCGGTGTGAAGGTCGACCTCCATGCTGCCGGCGAGCGCGTAGGCTACGACGAGCGGCGGCGACGCGAGATAGTTCGCGCGCACCTGCGGATGGATGCGCCCCTCGAAGTTCCGGTTCCCGGAGAGCACGGCGCAGGCGACGAGGTCGCCTTCCTGGATTGCGGCCGAGATTGGCTCCGGCAAGGGTCCGGTGTTGCCGATGCAGGTCGTGCAGCCGTAGCCGACGAGAAAGAAGCCCAGCTTCTCGAGCTCGGGCAGCAGGCCGCTGTCTTTCAAATAATCCGTGACGACTTTCGAGCCCGGCGCAAGACTCGTCTTGACCCACGGCTTGGTCTTGAGACCTTTCGCGTTCGCCTTTTTCGCCAGCAGGCCCGCCGCCATAAGCACCGATGGGTTCGATGTATTCGTGCAGCTCGTGATCGCCGAGATGACGACTGTGCCGTGCTTCAGCGTCGCGCTGTCGCCGTTCATGCGCGCGACCGCCTGGTTCTCCGACGTGCCGGTCTTGATGAGCGCGGGCAGCACTTCCTTAAAATTCTTCTTCGCGTCGCTGAGCGCGACGCGGTCCTGCGGCCGGCGCGGGCCGGCGAGGCTCGGCTCGACATTGGCGAGATCGAGCTCGAGCGTATCGGTGAAAACCGGGTCGGGCGAGGAGTCGGTGCGGAACATGCCCTGGTCCTTCGAATACGTCTCGACCAGGCGGATCAATTCCGGATCGCGGCCGGTGAGTTCCAGGTATTTGAGCGTTTCGGCGTCGACAGGGAAAAAGCCAATCGTCGCGCCGTATTCCGGCGCCATGTTGCCGATCGTCGCGCGGTCGGCGACGCCGAGCGCGGAGAGGCCCGGGCCGTAGAACTCGACGAATTTCTCCACCACGCCTTTCTTTCGCAGCATCTGTGTGACCGTGAGCACGAGGTCGGTCGAGGTCGCGCCCTCCGGCAGCCGGCCGTGGAGCTTGAAGCCGATCACGTCGGGAATCAGCATGATGAGCGGCTGGCCTAGCACGGCGGCTTCGGCTTCAATGCCGCCGACGCCCCAGCCGACCACGCCGAGCCCGTTGATCATCGGCGTGTGCGAGTCCATGCCGACGACGGTGTCGGGATAGGCAAGCGTCGCGCCGTTCTCCGATGCGCGGAAGACGACCTGGCCCAAGTACTCCAAATTCACTTGATGGCAGATGCCGGTGTCGGGCGGCACGACGCGGAAGTTGCTGAACGCCTTCGCACCCCAGCGAAGAAACGCGTAGCGCTCGACGTTGCGCTCGTACTCGATCTTGGAATTCAGATGAAACGCCTCGGACGAGCCGAAGGTGTCGACCTGGACGGAATGGTCGATGACGAGATCGACCGGCGCGAGCGGGTTGATCTTTTTCGGGTCGCCGCCCATGCGCTTCATCGCCTCGCGCATCGCGGCGAGGTCGACGACCGACGGCACGCCGGTCAAATCCTGCGTCAGCACGCGCGCCGGCATGAAGGCGATCTCTTTTTCCTTCCTGACCTTCGGGTTCCAGCCGGCGAGGGCGTCGATATCGGCCATCGTCACGAGCCGGTTGTCCTCGTTGCGCAAAAGGTTTTCGAGCAGCACCTTGAGCGAAACCGGAAGGCGCGCGGCGTCTTTGAAGCCGGCCTTTTCGAGCCGATCGAGGCGGAAGATTTTATACGAGCGGCTGCCGACTTTGAGCTCCGCAGCGGTGTTGAAGCTGTCCAGGGACATCTGTGGCATCTAACTCTCCTTACAAGTGGTGGGTGAGACTAATAAATAGCCTAACACGCGGACGGATTCAAAGGCAGGCCCGGAACTTAGCAACGCATGCTTGACAGAAGCACCGCAAACGGCGACTATTGCCGTCGCCTTAACAGTACCAAACGGGAGTAATCTATGATGCATAGACTCGCCGTTGTCCTCGCGCTGCTGATTTCCGCCTGCTCACAGGCTACGTACCAGGGCGGCGAGGTGCCGCGAGGGACGTATCAGGTGAACTACAGCGCGCTGTTGCTGGATTTCTACCGCAACGATCCGCGCATGCACCAGGCCGCCGCCGCGGCGCCGCTCGCCGTCAAAATCCCGGCACGCCTCGCCGTCGCGCAGCTGGGCGAGCTGAATGCCGCGTCGAACTTCCTCGGCGAGCTGCGCAACAGTCCCGAGCTGCTCGCTAGCGTCGGCAGCATTCCGGCGGTCCCGCCGGACCTCGCGGGCTTTTATCAATACACAGAGAATAGCGTCTCGATGGGCGGAACCGAGCGGCGGCGCGCGCCGCAGCAGGACTCCAAAGATCCGCTCACGCCGAAGGATTTTCTCCAGGAGCTTCGGCTCATGAGCCTCGATATGGGCAGCGATTATTTACTCGTTTATGGCGGCTCGATCGACTTCCGCACCAAAGAAGAGGCGGTGCTCAAGCTCCTCGATCTCACGATCGTCGGCGCCTTTATCATTCCGAGCGAAGCGCACTCGCTCCAGGGTCGCGCGATGGCCGTCCTGATCGACGTCAAGCAGAACCGCATCGTGCTTAGCACGGCGGCCGAGACCGCGAGCCACGGCATCGCCAGCAGCCGCTATTCCGAGAGCGCGCTGCGCAATCTCATCACCGACATCCGCGTCGAGCTGCAGAAGAATCTCGCGAAGGAGTTCGTGAAGAATTTTACCGCCCGCGCGCTGCAGGCGAAGAGCCATGAGGTATCGAGCCGGTAAAACGCAGAAGCCGGAGTACGGATTGGCGGCCCCATCGATAGACCGCGAAGAGTTGAACGAGGGATTACTTCAAGCCCTTTGCGGTGATGGCCGCCCGCTTCTTACTCTCACAGGAGTCGCTTTGTTCCTGTCGGGAGCCTTCGCATTGTTTCTCTCCGCGCGCCGCGAATTTCTTCCTCACGATGTCGATTACCTCGGAATGACGGCCGCGGAGCTTTGCCGGCATGCAAACTGCCGGATCGTCGCTTTCATGTTTCACGATCGTGTTGCTTTCGGAGGCACCCTAATTGCGATTGCAACCTTGTATTTGTGGCTTGCCGCTTTTCCCCTTCGCTCTGGCGCTCGATGGGCGTGGAATGCCTTCGCCGCTAGTGGCGTCGTTGGCTTCATGAGCTTTCTCGCCTATCTTGGCTACGGTTACCTCGACAGCTGGCACGGCGTCGCGACATTGGCTTTGCTGCCTTTTTTTATCGTTGGCCTTATTAGATCGAAGAGTGTCGCGACGGCTTACACGCGCGGCTGGTTGTCGACGCCTGAGGGAAAGGCACAGCCAGGGCCGGCGCGCATCGGCCGTTGGTGCCTTATCATAACCGGGGCCGGAACAATGCTCGCGGGCATTTCGATTTTAGTTATCGGCGTGACGCGCGTCTTTGTTCCGGAGGACTTGGGTTTTATGGGTTTGAGCCGGGAAGCGCTTCAGGTCATCAGTCCGCGTCTGATCCCTTTAATCGCGCACGACCGCGCAGGTTTTGGCGGTGGGTTGCTTTCGTCCGGATTGCTTGTCGCGATGTGCGCCTGGTACGCGCCGCCGAGCCGAGCCTTTTGGGAGGCGCTCGGCATCGCCGGGCTGGCGGGATTTGGTTGCGCCATAGGCATTCATTATATCGAAGGTTACACGACGTTGAGTCATTTAGGTCCGGCGATCGCCGGTGCCACGCTCTTCGTCATCGGATTTTTGCTCGAGGTAATCTTTACGTGCACGACGCTGAGATTTAGGGCACCTGCTGCTCGACGCGTATTGGGCAACTCTTAGCATGAACTCAGCTGCCGACGCCCAAGTAATCGCCGTTCTCGAAGGCATGATGCGCGGTGTCGACGGCGAATGGCTCGATAAGGCAGGGCGCTTCCGGCCGGTCGCCGAAGTGCCGATCGGCGAGCTGATGACGCATCCTGATCTCGGCGAACGGTTGGGTGAAACCGTCCGTGAGCTTCCCGGCATCGAGTTCGGCGTCTACTATCGTTTGTTCGCGGCGCGGATACTAGGCGGCAGAGTCTTCGCCCTCGCGCAGTGGACGCATACGATCCGCTTCCGCGTCGGCAGCGGCGCGGTCGCGCTCGGCGGCCGCGAAGGATTCGCGTCCGATGCCGAGTTCGGCGCCGAGTGGATCAAAGGGAATGCCTGGAATCCGGAGATTACGACGGCGGCATGGCAGCGAATCTTGGGCGATCTTGCGGGGCGCGCCCCGGCGTTTACCGCCGCGTTGCCTTGAGCGGAGGAGTTCATAAGGCCGGCGTTTTCGCGCTTGCGGAAAACAGGCTATGCTTCGAGGGATGAAGCGCGCCGAGGACCTGCAAGAAATCTCCCGCACCACGCTCGCGCACTACGAACGCCACGCCGAAGAGTTCTGGCAGGGCACGAAAGATCATGACGTCAGCCAGAATATCGAGGCGCTGCTGAGACACATCGAAGGTGCGCCGCCGTTCACGATCCTCGATCTCGGCTGCGGGCCGGGACGCGATCTCAAGGATTTCACGCGGCGCGGTCACATCGCGATCGGCCTCGAAGGCTCATACCGGCTCGCGGAAATGGCGCGCGCCAACAGCGGCTGCGAGGTGTGGGAACAGGATTTTCTGCGGCTCGATCTGCCGCGGGAGAAATTCGACGGCGTCTTCGCCAACGCGGCGCTCTTTCACGTGCCGAGCGCCGAGCTGCCGCGCGTGCTCAAAGAGCTGCATGCGGCGCTGAAGCCGCGCGGAGTCTTGTTCAGCTCCAATCCGCGCGGCGACAACGAAGAAGGATGGCAGGGCGAGCGCTACTGCGCTTTTCACGATCTCGAAAGCTGGCGGCGATATATGACCGGTGCCGGCTTCGTCGAGCTGGAGCACTACTACCGACCTACCGGCCTTCCGCGCGACCAGCAGCCCTGGCTCGCGAGCGTATGGCGAAAGGTGTGATGCTGAAGTAGTATCGTTCGTTATGTACGAGCGCCGCACCGAGCATCTGCTGTCGCGCGCGAAGTTTTTCCGGCGGCTGGGCCGACACGCCGGCGCTTCTTTTGGCCTCATCGCCGGTTCGCTCTCGATCGGCATCCTCGGCTATCATTTCCTGGAAGACCTTCCCTGGATCGACGCGCTGCTCAATGCCTCGATGATCCTCGGCGGCATGGGGCCGGTCGATCCAGTGAAAACGGTCCCAGGCAAGCTTTTCGCGTCGGGCTACGCCCTTTACTCCGGTTTCGTCGCTCTCGTCGCGGCGGGCATTATTTTTGCGCCGATCTTCCATCGTTTTCTGCATAAGTTTCATCTTCAACAGGGCGAAGGCGCGGCATCACGTTCGCACAGCCGAAACTCGTGAAGCATGATCGAGATTAAACGAATCTGTATTTTCACCGGCTCCGCGCCCGGCGACCGGCCGGAGTACGCCGAGGCCGCGCGAGAGCTCGGTCGATTGCTCGTCGAGCGCGGCTACGGCCTCGTCTACGGCGGCGGGAACATCGGTCTCATGTCGGTTGTCGCCGATGCGGTGTTAGAGCACGGCGGCGAGGCCGTCGGCGTGATTCCGGAATTTCTCGTCGACAAGGAACTCGCGCACCGCGGGCTCACCGAACTCCGCGTCGTAAAGTCGATGCACGAGCGCAAAGCCGTCATGGCCGAGTTCGCCGACGGCTTCATGGCGCTGCCCGGCGGCATCGGCACGCTGGAGGAATTTTTCGAGGTGCTGAGCTGGGCGCAATTGAGCTTGCACGAAAAGCCGTGTGGGCTGCTGAGCGTCGGCGGCTATTACGAAGGCATCGTGAATTTTCTCGATCACGCGGTGGCGGAAGGCTTTTTAAAGCCGAAACACCGCGCGATGCTCATCGTCGAAGCGATTCCGGAGAAGTTTCTCGACCGCTTCGACGACATCATCCACCAAGGCGCTCCGCAGCGTTTCTCGCGCGGTCGAACCTAAATCTTCAAACGCGCTCTGATCGTTTTAATAATTTCTGCGGGCGGCGCGGAGGCGTCGACCTCCAGCGCGGCGGCCGATTCTTCGAGTGTATCGAATTGGCTTTGCATCAGGGTCGGGTTCATGAAATGGCCGGTGCGGCGCGCGAGGCGCTCCTTCGCGAGCGCGGGATCGATTTTCAGGTAAACGAAAACCACGTCGGGGCTGACGCGCAGCGTCGCGCGATAAGATTCTTTCAGCGCCGAGCAGGCGAGGACCGCGTTCTCGGCGCGCGCGACGGCATTCTCGATGATCACACGCACGGCGGCGAGCCACGGGGCGCGGTCGGCGTCGTCGAGCGGCTCGCCGCGACGCATCTTTTCGACGTTCGCGGCGGGATGCAGGTCGTCGGCGTCGTGGAATTGCCAGCCGAGCTCGCGCGCGAGCAGCGCGCCGGCGGTCGTCTTGCCGGCGCCCGCCACGCCGGTGATGATGACAATCACGAGACGCGGATCAGCGGCGCAGCAGCTGCTCTCCGCTGACGGCCAATTGACTGTTCTGCCAATCGGCGTAATCCTGCGCGCGCTGCCTCGCCTCGGGGCCGATGAACACCGCGCAAGGAGTCTCGCCCCGCTCGTCGCCTTCGTTCACGGCGACGGCGGCGTACGCGCCGTCGCGCTCTTCGGATTTCCGGACTTCGTATTTCATGCGGTTAGTTTAAAGCACGCGCCGGCTTTTGGAAGAGGGCGCTTGAACTCGTTCATCCTTGCGGTAACGTAAATATCATGGTGGCTGTCGAACCCTATTCTCCGAAGCGGCTCGACGCGACCCTCGAAGCGCTCGCCGCCGCGTTCGTTACGAATCCGCTGCACCTCGCGGCGTTCGGTCCGGAGCGGCTCGACCGCACCCGATTTTTCTTTCGTGTCGGACTCCGGCACATGTTCACCGGCTCGGCGTTCGTCGCGGTCGACGGCGGCGAAGTCGTTGGCTACATGCATTTTAATACCGCACCGCAGTGCCTGCCGCCGCCCGAGGCGCTTCCCGCGTTCGCCGCCGCAGAGCTGCGCCCGCTCGAAGACGCGGTGCCGCGTGTCATTGAATGGTTCGCGCGCTGGGCACGTCTCGATCCGGAAGAGCCGCACGCGCATTTGGGTCCGATCGGGGTCGTCCCGGGTTATCAGCGTCAGGGCGTCGGCCGGGCGCTGATGAAACCCTATGTCGAGCATCTCGACGGCGAAAAAATCGAGGGCTATCTCGAAACGGACAGAGCCGGCAACGTGGATTTCTACAAGAAGTTCGGCTTCTCCGTCGTCCGCGATGAAAATGTGATCGGCGTGCCTACCTGGTACATGCGCCGGCCGCCGCGCTGATCGCAGTCCGCTAGATCGTCGCCAGCGCTTTTTCGTAATAGCGCTGGTCGACGTACTTCTCCGCCTTGGGAACCGGCGGTTTCATGAGACCCGCGGTCTCGCGGAGGTCGAGCACCGAGCGGATGCCCTCCATGTCGATGCGCGCGCGCGGCATGAGGCCGAAACGCGGACTCACGGTCTCCTCGTAGGCCTCTTCGGCGTGCGCACGATTATTTTTATTTTCCGGCAGCAGCAGCGCGATCACGTCGTTTTTGTTCTTCGCCTCCAGCGTCCAGTCGGTCGCGCGCACCGTCGCGCGGATGAAGCGCACGAGCAAGTCCTCGTTCGACTTCGCCCAATCGCGCCGCGCGGCGCCGAGCCCGCGGGCGTAGTGCTTCACGTAGTCTTCCGCGCGGGCGAGAACTTTGAGCCCACGCTTCGCGATCTCATCGTCGGCGAGGTTGAGCATGCCCGCCCACGCCTCGCCGCGCTCGAGGGCGTCGGCTCGCTTGGTCGTGTTGCCGAACATCTTGAGGGTATAGTCGCGCCCTTGTTCCAAGCCGTTCTGCTTCAGCATGGCGATCATGACGATCGCGAAGCCGGTCGTCGGCGCGTCGACCGCCAGGACTTTGTTTTTGAGGTCGGCGAAACCGTTCACGCCGCGAACGACGACCAGCTTCTGTTTCAATCCCTGCTGGCCGCCCATGAAGATGACGAAGTCGTTCGGTTTCGGGTCGGCGCCCTGGCCTTCGGCCCAGGCGATGACGTTGTCCGCGTTATTGAGGATGAGATCGTAGCGGCCGGAGATGAGATTGCGCAGCAGCGTCGGCGAATCGGTCACGATGTCGACGTCTGTGCGGATTTTCTCCGCCGCGAAGAAGCCGCGCTGCTCGGCTGCGAGCAGCGCCGCGTCCTTGCCGAATGTGCCTATGCGTACGTTGTCCGCCATGGAAAAGCCTCCTTCTTATGACGCCTTGCGGTCGCGCCGGATTTTTCTCACCAGATACCAGACGACCGCGATGTTGATCAAAACGACGACTATTCGCACGGGCCCAAAGCGCCTCACAACAGCGATGATTTCGAACGGAATGAACGAGGCGGTAATGATGGTCGTTAGATATTCCGCCCAGCGCCGGCGCAGCAACAGGCCCGTGCCTTCGGTGAAAAAGAGCGCGGCGTAGAAAAAGGTGCCGGCCTCGGCAAGCTTCAGTTGCCGGTCATCGATGGATGCTGCTTTAGTCAGCAGCAGCTCGATGACACGGCTCTCGCGCCCGATCAGTAGGGCGCTGGTCAAACGGCGGAGCGTCGCTTGAACATCGTGGTGCAAGAGCAGCGCCGCGCCGATACCGGCGGCGAGAAGGGCGAGCGCCTTCGCGAGCTTGAAGATTGCGATCAGCCAGATGCCGGTCTCGATGCGCTCGGTATGGTCTTTCGCGGCGCTCATCATCTCCACGTAACATGGAAGCGCTTGGCCTTCCAGCACGCCTTTGGTACTGTTGTGAGATCGGAGTCTGCATGACGACGGCGCTGCGCGAATTTCAGGTGATGACGAAGCCGATCGGGGCGATCTGCAACCTCGATTGCCATTATTGCTACTATCTCAAAAAAGAATTTCTCTATCCGAAGGGCGACGACTTTCACATGAGCGACGAGGTGCTGGAGCGCTACATCGTCCAGCAGATCGAGGCGGCACCGGGCCCAATAGTCAATTTCGCCTGGCACGGGGGCGAGCCGACGGCGCTCGGGCTCGGATATTTTCAGAAGATCGTTGCGCTGCAGAAACAGCACCGGCCCGAAGGCAAGAAGATCACCAATGGTATCCAGACCAACGGCACGCTATTGAACGAGGGATGGTGCCGCTTTTTCGCCGCGGAGCGCTTCGCGGTCGGCCTCAGCATCGACGGCCCGCGCGAGCTGCACGACGCCTACCGCGTCGACAAGGGCCAGAAGCCGACGCACAAGCAGGTCGTACGCGCCTATCGCATGCTCTCGGAGCACGACGTTCACATCGACGTGCTCTGCGTCGTGCACGACAAAAACGTGCGCCATCCGGCGCAGGTCTACCGCTTTTTCAAAGACCTCGGGGTCGAGTTCCTGCAATTTCTGCCGCTCGTCGAGCGCGAGAACGGCGGCGTCAGCGCACGCACCGCGCCGGCGGAGGCGTTCGGGAAATTCTTAATCGCCGTTTTCGACGAGTGGCTGCGCAACGATGTCGGCAAGGTCGCAATCCAGATGTTCGACGAGGCGGCGCGGCCGCTCGCGGGCATGGACCATTCGCTCTGCATTTTCCGCGAGACCTGCGGCGATGTGCCGGTGGTCGAGCACAACGGCGATTTCTTCTCCTGCGATCACTTCGTCGAGCCGGAGTACCGCGTCGGCAACATCGCCGAGACGCATCTCGGCGACATGGTGGAGAGCGCCGCCCAGCGCGCCTTCGGCGAGGCGAAGCGCGACAGCCTGCCGCGCTATTGCCGCGAATGCGAGGTGCGCGCGATGTGCAACGGCGGCTGCCCCAAGGACCGCTTCATCGCGACGCCCGACGGCGAGCCGGGACTGAATTACCTCTGTGCCGGCTACAAGAGCTTCTTCATCCATAGCCGGCCGTATCTGCAAAAGATGGTCGACCTCTGGAACGCAAACCAGCCGCTCGAAAAATTAATGGAGGTCGTCCGCGCCGAGGACGCGCCGCCGCCGGCGCAAGCGGGAAGGAACGATCCGTGCCCTTGCGGCAGCGGGAAAAAGTATAAACGCTGCTGCGGCGCGGGACGGTGAAATATTTTCAGATGACTTTTTCGCGGCGTAATTTTTCGATCGCCGCGGCATCGTAGCCGAGCTTCTTGAGAATCGTCTCGGTATGCTCGCCCAACTCCGGGATCGCGTCGTAACGCGCCGGGCTCGCGGAGAGGCGGATAGGATTGCCGACAACGGGAACTTTGCCCACCGGCGATTCGACTTCGCGAATCAGCCGTCGCGCGGCAGCCTGCGGGTGCGCCAGCACTTCAGCGATGCCGCGCACCTCGCCGTACGGCAGCTGCGCTTTCTTCAAGCGCTCCAGCCATTCGGTGTGGTCGCGCTCGAGAAATGTTTTTTCGATCTCTTCTTCCAGGATCCCCCGGTTTTTTCTTCGCTTCTCGACCGTGTCGAAGCGCTCGTCCTCCAGTAGGACCGGTTTTTGGATCACATCGCGGCAGAATAGCTCCCAGTCTTTCGGCGTCGCGACGGCGAGGTTGACGTACTTGCCGTTGCGCGCGAGGTACGGCCCGTACGGCGTGACGTAATGGTGGCGCATGCCGACGCGGCCGGGCTCTTCGTTCTGGTGCCAGTAGTGGTGCGGGAAGTAGCCGAGCCACGAGACGATCGATTCGAACATCGAGATGTCGATCATCTGCCCCTCGCCGGTCTTCTCGCGCTGGAAGAGCGCGAGGACGATGCCGAGCGCCGCATACATGCCGGCGGCAATGTCGACGATGGCGATGCCGGCCTTCGCCGGCTTGTCGGGGTATCCTGTCGTCGCGATGATTCCGCCTTCGCCCTGGATCAGGAGATCGTAGGCCTTGACGTCGCGATACGGGCCGTCCTGGCCGTAGCCGGAAAGCGAGCAATAGATGAGACGCGGGTTGAGCGATTTTAATTTTTCGTGGCCCAACCCGGAGCGCTCGGCGACGCCGGGCGCATAGTTCTCAAAGAAAACATCCGCGTCGCGAATGAGCTTGTAGAGAATCTCGCGCCCGCGCTCGTCTTTGACGTCGACCGTGAGGCTCTGCTTGTTGCGGTTGAGCCAAACGTAACCCGACGAGAGGCCGCGCACCGCCTTGTCCCAGTGGCGGATGAGATCGCCGACGCCGGGCCGCTCGACCTTGACGACTTCCGCGCCCATGTCGCCGAGGATCGACGTGCAGAACGGGCCGGAGAGCACCTGCTCAAAGGCGACGACGCGCACGCCGTCGAGGGCGCGCGCGCTATTTGCCATCCTTGACCTCGGGAAAGAGATCGCGCCGCGGGGCGTGCGCCTTTTTCCAAACCATGACGCTGCGCGTATAGTCGATGACGACCTTGCCGTCCTGCTGGACGCCGCGCGTGCGCACCTTGATGATGCCCCACTGCGGCTTCGATTTCGATTCGCGCTTGTCGACGACTTCCGATTCCGAATAGAGCGTGTCGCCGACGAACAGCGGGTTCGGCAGCTTGATCTCGTCCCAGCCGAGCGCGAAGCCGTTTTCGCTCACGTCGGCGACGCCCATGCCGGCGACGATGGCCAGCGTGAGCGCGCTGTTCACCAGGCACTTTCCGAACTCCGTGCGCTTGGCGTATTCGTTGTTGAAGTGGATCTGGTTGGTGTTGTTGGTGAGCAGCGTGAACCAGATGTTGTCCGCCTCGGTGATCGTGCGGCCGAGCCGGCACTGATAGACGTCGCCGACGGTGAAATCCTCGAAGTAGCGGCCTTCCCAGCCGGGCTTTACCGCCATGATTCCTCCTTCGACATTTTTTCGTTCGCGCTATATACTGCGTGCGGCATTCCCTGAAATATCGGAGGCGAGGATGGATTTCAACCTGACCGAGGAGCAGCAGCAGATCCGCGACGAAGTGCGGAAAGTCTGCCGCGAGTTCCCGGATACCTACTGGCGCGAGGTCGACAAACAGCGCGGCTATCCCGACGCCTTCGTCAAAAAGCTCACCGAGCTCGGCTGGCTCGCCGCGCTGATCCCCGAGGAATACGGCGGCAGCGGCCTCGGCATCACCGAGGGCAGCATTATTCTCGAGGAGATCAACCGCTCGGGCGGCAGCGCGACCGCATGCCATGCGCAGATGTATACGATGGGAACGCTGCTGCGCCACGGCAGCGCCGAGCAGAAAAAAAGATATCTGCCGAAGATCGCGACCGGTGAATTACGCCTGCAGGCCTTCGGCGTCACCGAGCCGAACGCCGGCTCGGAGACGACGCGCATCGAGACGACGGCCACCAAGCGCGGCGACAAATACGTCATCAAAGGGGAAAAGATTTTCATCTCGCGCGCGCAGGAGTCCGATTTGATGCTGCTGCTCGCGCGCACGACGCCGTACGACGAGTTGAAGGACAAGACTCGTGGGCTCTCGGTCTTCATCGTCGATATGCGCAACGCCAAGGGTAAGCTCGAAATCAAGCCGCTCGACATCATGATCAATCACCACACCAATGCGCTTTTCTTCGACGGACTCGAAGTCCCGGCGGAGAACCTGATCGGCGAGGAGGGGATGGGCTTTCGCTACATCATCGACGGCTGGAACGCCGAGCGCATTCTCGTCGCCGCGGAGGCGATCGGCGACGGCCGCTGGTTCGTCGAGCGCGCCGCGAATTACGCGAAAGAGCGCGTCGTGTTCGACCGGCCGATCGGCGCGAACCAGGGCATTCAGTTTCCGATCGCGCAGGCGTACGCGCGCATCGAGGCCGCCGACCTCGTGCGCTTCCAGGCGGCGACCAAATTCGACCGCAAGGAGCGCTGCGGCGCGGAGGCGAACATGGCGAAGCTGCTCGCCTCCGAGGCGGCATGGGAGGCGGCCAACGCCTGCCTCAACACGCACGGCGGCTACGGCTTCGCCGCCGAGTACGACGTCGAGCGGAAATTCCGCGAGACCCGGCTGCTCACGATCGCGCCGGTCAGCAACAATCTCGTGCTCGCGTTCCTCGCGCAGCACGTCCTCGGCATGCCGAAGTCCTATTAAAAAGTTCGAGTTTCAAGCTTCGGGTTTCGAGAAAGAGCTTTTATTGTAGAAGCATCGTTCCCTCGAAACTAAAACCCGGAACTCGAAACCGTTTTTATGAACGTTAAGCTCACGATCGAGTACGACGGCACCGACTATTGCGGCTGGCAGGCGCAGCCGAACGGCCGGTCGGTGCAGCAGACGATCGAAGCGGCGCTGGAGCAGATTCTCGGCGCGAAGACTCGCCTCAACGGCTCGGGCCGCACCGACGCCGGCGTGCACGCGCTCGGGCAGGTCGCGAACTTTATTCACGACGGCGAAGTCGATCTTTGGCGTCTGCAGCGCGGCCTCAACGGCGTGACGCCGCGCGACATCGCGATCCGCCGCGTAGAGCGCGCCCGGGACAATTTCGACGCTCGGCGCGACGCGCGCCTGCGGCATTATCGCTACCGCATCTGGAACGATCCGTGGCCGACGGCCGTCGAGCGCCGTTACTCGTGGCACGTGCACGAGCCGCTCGACCTGGCCGCGATGCAGCGCGCGCTCGGTTGTCTCGAAGGCGACCACGACTTCGCCTCGTTTCAGGCGGCGGGCTGCGAGGCGGCGCATTCCGTGCGCCGCGTCTACCAGAACTCGCTGCGACGCGAGCGCGAGCTCGTATATTTCGACATCGAGGCGAACGCGTTCCTGCGCCACATGGTGCGGAACATTCTCGGCACGCTCGTCCAGATCGGCCGCGGCGAGCGCACGGCGGATTCGTTTGCGGAGCTGCTCGCGGCGAAAGACCGCACGCTCGCCGGTCCGACCGCCCCGCCGGAGGGGTTATTTCTGATGGAAGTGCAGTACGAAGAACCCAAAGCTTAATTCACGAGCAAAATTGAAAAAATTGTCCATCGCCGCCGCTCTGCTTCTCCTGCTTTTCGTGGTGTTCTTTTCCCAAATCCGGCTCGGCGTCCTCACTGCGCTCTTCATGTGGGACATGCTCGACGGCAGCACGCTGAATGCGCCGGAGCGCGGCAAGCTCGCCTGGCTTACTCCTCCGCCGGCGATGAAAACCATCGAGATCGCCGGCAAGCACGACAACATCGCGGCCGATCTCTATTACGTGGAGGGCCGCAGGCCGCGCGCCGGCTTGCTGCTTACCCACGGCATCATCGAGGACGGCAAGAACGATCCTCGTCTCAGGCGTTTCGCGATTTCCCTCGCGCGCGTCGGCTTCACCGTGCTCGTTCCCGATCTCAAAGGCATGAAGTCGTTTCGCATCGCCTTCAGCGACGTCGACGACATCGTCGCGTCGACGCACTATCTCGCCACGCTGAAAGAGATCGTCGATCCGGCGAAGCTCGGGCTCATGGGCTTCAGCTACGCCGCCGGGCCGACGATGATGGCAGCGGCTGCGCCGGAGTTACGCGACCATGTCAAGTTCGTCGTGTCGTTCGGCGGCTACTACGATCCGATCGACGTCATCCGCTTCATTACGACCGGCTATTTCGAATACGGACGCGAGAAAGGCTATCTCCAGCCGCAGCCTTACGGCAAATGGGTCTTCTTTCAAAACAACGTCGATTACGTTGGCAACGAAAACGACCGAAAAATCCTGCGCGAGATATTTAAGAACGAACAGATGGAGGCGCCGGCGAACATCGCTCCTCTGCTACAGAGACTTACCTCGAATGGAAAATACGTTTATGAGCTGCTGACCAACACGGACCCGAACCAGACCGCCGATCTGGTGCAGAAGATCGACCCGCGCCTTCGCGACTATCTGCAGAAGCTTTCGATGGCACCCGTGGTTCCCGCGATCCGCGCGCGCTTCATTATCGGCCACGGCAGCACCGACCCGTTAATTCCTTATACCGAAAGTTTGCGCCTCGCCGACGCCGTCGGCGACAAGTTGCGCGTCCACGTCGCGATCCTCCGCCTTTTTACCCACGTCGATCCATCGCAAAATAAATTCTCCTTCAAACAGTATTTCACAGTCTATATACCTTCCGCACTCCAGTTTTACTCGCTGATCTACGATCTTTTGAGTCAGCAGCAATAAATATAGTCTCAAGTTTCAAATTTCTGGTTTCGGACTTGAAACTGGAACCTGAAACCTGCTTCGTTGACACTCCGCGAACTTTGCCTGTATATCCAGCCTTAAGACGGGAGGGCGGGTTCATGATGCCGTCGCACGATAATTTCTACGATGTCTTTTCCAAGGGCAAGAAAATCACGATCAAATGGCCGAACGGCGCGCGCATGGCCGTGGCGCTCGCGGGCAATCTCGAGGCGTGGACGGAAGTGCCGGACCCGAAAAATCGGCGCACGCATCACGTCGGCGGGTCGAACCCGATCACGGCGGAGGACACGCGCAGCAAATACGATTTCCGCACGGCGAGCGAGAACGACTACGGCGGCCGCACCGGCGTATGGCGCATTCTCAGAATCCTCCGCAAGCACGGCCTCAAGGCGTCGTTCAATATCAACGGCCTGGCGGCGATTCGCTATCCCGAAGCGGTAAAGGCGGTCCATGCGCAAGGGCACGAGATCGTCGGCCACAACTACGCCGAGGACGTGCAGTCGATTTATCTCACGAAAGAGCAGGAGCGCGACGAGATCCGCGCCTGCATGAAAATCTTCCAAGACCTTGTCGGGGTGCGGCCGTACGGCTGCCTCTCGTCCGGCATGCGCCACACCGAGCACACGCTGGAGCTGCTCGCCGACGAAGGTTTTCTCTGGCACGGGGACGCGGTCAACGACGACACGCCGTATCTTGTGGAAGTCAACGGCAAGCGTTTGATCGAGGTGCCGTACCGCAACGCGATCAGCGGCCTCAACGACACCGGCATGTACCGGCGCGGTATCACCGCGCGCGACCTTTTCGGCGCGTTCAAGGACGAGTTCGACATGCTCTACGAGGAGTCGGCCGAGGAGCCGAAGATGCTCACGATGGCGATGCACTGCCAGATGGCGTTTCCCGCCACCGGCAAGGTCTACGACGAATCGATTCAGTATGCGAAATCATTTTCGGATATATGGTTCGCGCGCCGCATCGACGTCGTGAAATGGCTGCTAGAAAACTGCGTCGGTAACTGATCATTGCTAAGGGCGGGCTTTAAGCCAGCCCTACATCGGAGGGATTGCCATGAAACGCCGCCTGGCATTTTGGGTCCTCTTCGTTCCGCTGTTTTTCTCAGCCCACGTTTCCGCCGAGACGATCAAGGCCGGCTACGTCTCGCGCGATCTCAATTATCTGCCTTTCTTCGTCGCGCAGAAAAAAGGCTTCTACGCGGCGGAGGGCGTGCAGGTCGAGCTCGTCTTCATCGGTGGCGCCGATCTCCAGCTCAGGGCGCTTGTCGCCGGCGAGCTGCATGTCGCGAACATCAATCCGGACAGCGTTATCCTGTGGGATGAGAAGGGCGGCAGCCTGAAAACTGTCGCCGGATCGAGCAACGCGGCGCCGTATTATCTCATCGGCGGCAAAAATTTTAAGAAGATCGAAGACCTCAAAGGCGCGCGCCTCGGCGTCGCGAGCCTCACCGGCGGCGCGACCTCGATCCTGCTCGGCTATTTGAAGAGCAAAGGATTGCAGCACCCGCGCGACTTCAGCCTCGCGGTCATCGCCGGCGGCACGCCCGCGCGCCTCACAGCCTTGGAGAGCGGCGCGATCGCCGGCGCGGTGCTCGGCGTGCCGTTCGCGGACATGGCGATCGACAAAGGCTTCAACAAGCTCGGCGACACGACGGAAGTCATCCAGGCGTATCAGTTTAACGCCGTCAACGTGAATCCGTCATGGGCGGAAAAGAACCGCCCTTCGCTGGTCCGTTTCATCAAGGCGCATATCCGGAGTCTCCGCTGGATCAACGACGCGCCCGACCAGGCGGCGGAATTTCTCACGAAGGAAATGGGCATGAAGCCGCCGTACGGAAAAATCGGCGTCGATTATTTCGTCAAGCACAAGGTTTATCCGTCCGACGGCGCCGTTACGCTCGACGGCTTTAAAATGAACATCCAGGTTCAGGCGAACGACGGCCTCGTCAAAGAGCCGCTGCCCCCGCCCGAAAAGTATCTCGATCTCAGCTACCTCAAGCAGGCGCAGAAAGAATTGGGCCTGTAAGCGCCAGCCTCTCGCTCGCTTGCGCGGGCGCGGGCCGCCGGTTATATTGATTTTTCACTCGGAGAACCGATTATGGCTTCAGGGCGCACGCTTTACGATAAGATTTGGGATTCGCACACCGTCGACATTCTCCCGACCGGGCAGACGCAGCTCTTCGTCGGCCTTCATTTGATTCACGAGATCACGACGGCGCCGGCGTTCGACATGCTGCGGGAGAACGGCTTTAAGGTCGCGTTTCCCGAGCGAACCTTCGCGACCGTCGATCACATCGTCCCGACCGACCTGCGCACGCGGCCGTTTCTCGACGCCGAGGCCGAGACATTGATCCAGGTGCTCGAGAAAAACGTCGGCGAGTTCGGCATCGACTTCTTCGGCCTCGACAGCGACAAGCAGGGAATCGTCCACGTCATCGGGCCGCAGCTCGGGCTCACGCAGCCGGGCATCACGCTCGCCTGCGGCGACAGCCATACGAGCACGCACGGCGCTTTCGGCACGCTCGCATTCGGTATCGGCACGAGCCAGGTGCGCGACGTGCTAGCGACGCAGACGCTCGCGATCGACCGCTTAAAAGTCCGGCGCATCAATGTAAACGGATCGCTGCCGCCGGGCGTCTATGCTAAAGACGTGATCCTCAATATCATCCGGAAGCTCGGTGTCTCGGGCGGTAAGGGCTTCGCCTACGAGTACGGCGGCGCCGTGCTCGACCGCATGAGCATGGAAGAGCGCATGACCGTCTGCAACATGAGCATCGAGGGCGGCGCGCTCGTCGGCTATGTCAATCCCGATCAGACCACATTCGATTTTCTCCGCGGGCGGGAGTACGTCCCGAAAGGCGAGGCGTTCGACCGCGCCGTGACGTACTGGAAATCGGTCGCATCGGATGCCGGCGCGCGCTACGACGATGTCGTCGACGTAGAAGGCGTGAAGCTCGAGCCCACGGTGACGTGGGGCATCAATCCCGGCCAGGCGGTGGGGATTTCCGAGAAGCTGCCGCGGCCTGAAGAATTCCCCGATCCCGACGGCGCGCGCAAGGCTTACGATCACATGGGATGGAGCCCCGGGGCGCCGATCCTCGGCACGCCGATCAACGTCGCGTTCGTCGGCTCGTGCACCAACTCGCGATTAAGCGACCTCCGCGCGGCGGCGAAGATCGCGCAGGGGAAAAGAGTCGCACCGGGTATCCGCGCGCTCGTCGTGCCCGGGTCGGCCGAGGTCAAGACGCTGGCGGAAAAAGAAGGGCTGCACAAAATCTTCACCGCCGCCGGCTTCGAGTGGCGCGAGGCGGGCTGCTCGATGTGTCTCGCGATGAATCCCGACCGGCTGCAAGGGCGCGAGATCTGCGCGTCGTCGTCCAACCGCAACTTCATCGGCCGGCAGGGGAGCCCGGGCGGCCGGACACTGCTGATGAGCCCGGCGATGGTCGCCGCCGCCGCGCTGAGCGGCAAAGTCGTCGACGTGCGCGAGTATCTCGCATAGGATCGACAATACGATGAGCAATGATTCCAAAATCACCAACGTCTCGGGCCGCGCCATCGTTGTCCGCGGCAACGACATTGACACCGACCGCATCATCCCCGCGCGATATTTAAAGGAGCCGACGTTCGCGCGCATGGGCGATTATCCTTTTTTCGACGAGCGCTTCGACGCCGCCGGCAAAACGAAACCGCACCCGTTCAACGATCCGAAGTTCAAGGGCGCTTCGCTCTTGTTCGTCAACAAAAACTTCGGTTGCGGCTCGTCGCGCGAGCACGCGCCGCAGGCGCTCTACCGCTTCGGCGTTCACGCCGTTGTCGGCGAATCGTTCGCCGCGATTTTCGCCGGCAACTGCGTCATGATCGGCATGCCGACGGTCACGGTCGGCGAGCGCGAGATCGAAGACTTGATGGGCCTCGCCGATTCGAAACCCGAGACTTCCTTCGCGCTCGATATTGAGGCGAAGAGGCTAGCTTACGACGGCAAATCCATTCCCGTCGACATTCCTGAGACGCACCGCAAGGCGCTCGTCGACGGCTCGTGGGACTCCACGGGCATGCTGCGCGCCAATCTCGACAAGGTCAAAGCCACCGCGGCGAAGCTGCCGTATATGACCGGCTTCAGATCCTGACGCAGCTTTGCGAGCCCGCCGTTCATCCCCAAATCCAGAACGATCGAGGTCTTTAACGCCGAGTCGCAGACGTGCGGCGTATGTTGCGCGCCTAATTCTTCTTTGTGCCGTGTTCCTCGCGGCGGCCGCTCCCGCGGCCGACAGCCCGCCCCAGTTCAAGAACTACGCGCCCAAGTACCGGCCGTTCGACAAGGGAGAGCACGCCGTCTACAACGCGAGCTGGCTCGGCGTGCCGGTCGCTTCGGCGACGATCGACATGCGTCCGATCGTCACCGATGGAAAAAAGACTTATCACGCGACGGTCAAGGCCGACTCGTGGCGCGGTCTCGATTGGATCTTCAAGATGCGCGATGTCATCGAGTCCACGTTCGATGCCGAGACGCTGCATCCGCTGCGCTTCTCGTTCATCCAGCGCGAGAACAAAAAGGCCAACGATACGATCGCGACCGTCGATCCAGCAACGCACAAATGGACCGTTCAGCGAAAAGAAAACAAGAAGCGTAAGGATTTCGAATTCGAATCGCCCTATACGCTGGATACGGTGGCGGCCGTTTACCTCGCGCGCAGCCTCGAATTCAAGCCCGGAGATTCGTTCCAGTTAGAGGTCTTCGGCGGCAAAAGCCGCTACCTCGTGACGCTCGACGTCGTAGGCAAAGAGCGCGTCTCGGTCAAGGGCAAGCAATACGAGGCGTTCAAGATCGTTCCCAAAGTCGCCGATCTCAACAAATCGGGGTACGCCAAACGTGTCCGCCAGGCTACGGCGTGGATCACGGCCGACGAGCAGAGGCTGCCCGTCAAGATGTCGGCGCAGGTCTTCATCGGTAGCGTCAATATCGAGCTCGCCGAGGAATCCGGCGGATAGCACGCCGGACGCGCCTATGATATTCTATGAGGCGGCGAAACTACGACAATGAGCAAGAAGCGAATTCTCCTGGTTGAAGATAATCCCGCCACGGTCGACGTAGTCCAGAAAGAGCTCGAGTTTCTCGGCTATGATGCGATTACCGCCGATACGGGCGACAAGGCTGTCCAGATGGCCGAAACGCATCTGCCGGACCTCATTATCATGGACATTTCATTGCCCGGCATGGATGGGCTCCAGGCGACCGCTCTCATCCGGAAGAATCCGAAGACGCAGTTGATTCCGGTTCTCGCCGCGACGGCTCGCGCGCTTCCGGGCGATCGCGAAAAGTGCATGCAGAGCGGCTGCACCGACTACATCGCCAAGCCTTTCACCCATCGCGAGCTCGGCGCCGCGCTGAAAAAAATCCTCAAAGAAGATTAGCCCAGCGGTGTTTTCAGAAAGCCCGCCTTCGTGCGATAATTGTTCCATGGCGAAAATCGTCGTTTATACCACACAAGTCTGTCCGTACTGCGTGCGCGCGAAAGCGCTGCTGCGCTCGAAAAGTCTGGAATTCGAAGAGATCGACGTCGCCCGCGACCCAAAACGGCGCGAGGAGGCGATCCGCCTCTCCGGCGGCCGCCGCACGGTGCCGCAGATTTTTATCGACGGCCGCTCGATCGGAGGTTACGACGAGCTTTACGAGATGGAACAGTCCGGCGAGCTGGATCGTCTGGTCGGGGCGAGCGGCGATGCGGCGTAAGAATTGTGGAAAAAAATTGGAGGCGGCGAGCGGATTCGAACCGCTGCATCGAGGTTTTGCAGACCTCTCCCTTAACCACTTGGGTACGCCGCCTTACGTCACACGCTAACACAAATTTTCCACCGCTTCCAACCCGCGCAACGCTACGAAATCGTTGACAACTCGGAGCGAAACAAGTAATTAATCAACAAATTCGGAGTCTTCACAGTCATGGCGACGATGATCACAAGCGAGTGCATCAATTGCGGGGCATGCGAGCCCGAATGCCCCAACAACGCGATCAGCCAGAGTGAAGAACTCTACGTCATCGATCCGCTGCTCTGCACCGAGTGCGTAGGCTTTCACGATTACGAAGCCTGCGCCGCCGTTTGCCCGGTCGACTGCTGTGTCACGGATCCCAACAACGTCGAAGGCGAGGACGCGCTGATCGCGCGCGCCAAGGCGATCCATCAGGACGTCGCGTTCCCCGATACCTTCGAGTCGCGCTTCCGCAAGGCCGCGGGACAGCCGGCGGCCGTGCCCGCGGCGAAACCGGCCGCAGCGGCGTCCGCCGCGGAAGCGAAGCCCGTCCCCGCCGCGAAGCCTGCCGCTGTCGCAGCCGCTCCGGCTCCGAAAGCCGCGCCGAAACCGGCGCCGCCGCCAAAGGTCGAAGTCAAGGCGCCGCGTCCGGAAAAACATTTTGCCGGCGAGGTGGCCGGCAGCTTCGACGAAGTCCTCTCGAGCGTCCATCAGCGCTCGGCGCTCGGCAAGCCGCTCATACGAAGCGCGCTCTTTATCGCGCAGCCTTTTTTGGGCGCGCTGCCGCACCGGGATAAAGTCGCGCTGCAAAAATCGGCCGGCAGCTCCGCCGCGTTCAGTGCCGGCGGCTCGACCGCTCTCAACATTCTCCACAATCTGGTTCTTTATCCGTTGATCGGGATTGTTATCGCCGCTATCGTCGGCGGCGCCGGACTGGTATTCAGTCCGGGAGTCAACAGCTATATAATCCTGGGCGTTCTCGTCGCTCTCGTCGAAGGCGTCTACCGTCTGAAGGACGGGATTTTCCGCGCGAAGCCCGTCGAGGAAATCGAGTTTCGCGCAGCCTTGTACGGTGTGCCGCTTTCCATCGCTCTCAAGCCGCTGCTCGCGCGCCAATACGGCATGCTTCGCGCCGCGCCGATTCCGGTCGACGGGTTTTACGCGCGCGGCTTCGTCGACAAGCTCGAGCGCGAGCGGCGTTATGGCAACGTCTATACGCTCCAGGACTGGGGCGACGCGTATTTTCTCCGTCTCGAATTTCCCACGCGCGTTCCCGAGGTCGGCATTCCGGAAACAAGCGAGCTCCCGGAAGAGATGCCGGATTACGACTACGATCTCGCGCTCAAAAACGGCCACTTCATCATCAAGGGCAGGGTGGTGGACGAAAGAATCCGCAAGATCACCAGCAGCGTCGGCGCTTTTCCGACCGAATTCACGACGGTGGTGCCGCTCAAAGAAAAAGTTCAGGGTTTCTCGCACCGCTTCGGGGACAAGCTTCTCGAGATCCTACTGTTGAAGCAGCCCGCGCGCGCCGGCGAGGAGAGCCGACATCTCTAAGCCCAAGCTAGAGCGCGACGCCTTCATCGACAAACCACGCAGGGTGGAGCGCGCGTTTCCGCGCACGGCGGCGAATCTGCGCTTCCGTCCGATGGAATCCGGCGATCTCGCCGACATCCTTGAGATCGAGCGCGCGTCCTTTACCTTTCCGTGGAGCGCGAGCTTCTTCGTCCAGGAGTTGAAGGTCGCTTGCGCGCGCTCGCATCTCGCGCTCGTCGAAGGGCGCACCGTCGGCTACGTGATCTACTGGCTGCTCCCGCGCGAGATCGACATCCATAATCTCGCCGTCGCGCCCGCCTTCCGGCGTCGCGGCGTCGGCCGCGCGCTGCTCCAGGCCGTCATCGGCGACGCCAAGCGCCAGAAGTTGACGCGCGTAACGCTCGAGGTGCGTAAGTCCAACGATGCCGCGCAGAGGCTTTACCACGCGCTCGGATTCGTCGCGAAGGGGGTCCGCAAAGGCTACTATTCCGACGACGGCGAGGACGCGGTGGTGATGGCGCTCGAGCTCGAATCGCGCTGAATCTCACATATCACATGAGCATTAACTGCTCACGTAATACATGAGATTTAATCTATAAATAATTATATCTTCATTGGATCTTTTCCCTGGTTGGCCCATCTCTTGACGGTCTTCGGGGCGCTGTGTATACTGAAGTTACGGTTAAATTTGCTTAGCGGCCTGTATCTTGGGCCGCTAAATTTTTTGCACGCCAACAGGGTCAAACGGGATTGTGACTGCGCTAGAGCTGATACGCGAACCGTTGATGTTCGCCCGCCGACTTTCTCCCTCCACTCATTGTTATATTTCTAGCCGCGCGATTCCGACTCTCCCGACCGTCGGGTGTGCCCTAATCTTTACAGGAGGGACTCATGTTTAAAGTCGGCGAGAAAGTCGTCTATCCTGCGCACGGCGTAGGTCAGATCGAAGCGATCCGCACGCAAGTCATCTCCGGCACTGAAAAAAGATTTTACATGTTAAGAATTCTCGACAGCGACATGAAAATCATGATCCCTGTCGACAACGTCGACTCGGTCGGGTTGAGAAAAGTCATCGACCGCAACATGGTCTCGCAAGTCTACAAAGTCCTCCGCCAGAAAAAAATCGAAAGCGATCAGCAAACCTGGAACCGCCGCTACCGCGAATACACCGAAAAGATCAAGACCGGATCGATTCTCGAAATCGCCAAAGTGCTGCGCGACTTGTTCGTCTTGAAAGGCGACAAGGAGCTGTCTTTCGGCGAGCGCAAGATGCTCGACACCGCTAAGAATCTCCTGGTGAAGGAGCTGTCGATCGCGCGCTCGCATTCCGAAGACAAGATCATGGAGGAGCTGCGCCATATCTTCACACATTAATTTTCGGCGCGGCGCATTGACAGTGTTTTATCGGCCGGGGGAATTCCCCCGGCCTTTTTATTTTCCGTATTCGCGATGCGCATCAACGCGGTAATCGTCGCCGCCGGCGAAGGAAAGCGCATGGGCGCGGCTGCGCCCAAGCCGCTGCTCGCGCTCGGCGGCCGGCCGGTGATTCTCCATACGCTCGCGGCCTTCGCCGCGTCGCGCGCCGGCAAAACGGTCGTCGTCGTGCCGGAGCAGGAGCGCCCGCGCTTCGATATGCTGCTGCGCGCAAGCGATCTCGGCCGTCTCGAATGGACGCTGCAAAGCGGCGGAGTGCGGCGCCAGGATTCCGTCGCGCGCGGTCTCGAGCTCCTCGACGCCGACTGCGAGCTCGTCGTCGTACACGACGCCGTGCGGCCGCTGGTCTCAGCGGCGCTCATCGACCGCTGCATCGCGGCCGCGGGGAAAGACGGCGCGGCCGTCGCCGGCCTCCCCGTGGCCGACACGATCAAGATCGTCTCGATCGACCGGCGCATCGAAGCGACGCCGCCGCGCGATTCGCTGTGGGCGATCCAGACGCCGCAGGCGTTCGGTGTCGAGCTGCTGCGCGAAGCGCATCGCAAGGCGAAGCTCGAGGCAATTGAAGCAACCGACGACGCCATGCTGGTCGAGCGTCTGGGCAGGAAAGTGGTGGTCGTGGAAGGCGAGCGGCGCAACATCAAGATCACGACGCCCGAGGATCTCGCGCTTGCCGAAGCGCTCCTTCTTCAGTCCTCCGGCAAATCGTAGACGCAGCGCGTCGCTGAAATTTCTTCTTACTCTTTGGCAGGCAGCACTAGGCGGTAGCCGATACCGCTTTCCGTGCGCAGTAGTTTTTCCTTGGCGCCCGGAGCCTCGATCTTTTTCCTGAGATACGTCATGTAGACGCGGAGATATTGCGATTGCTCCTCGGCATTCGGTCCCCAGACCTCACGCAGGAGCTGCTTATGCGTCACGACCTTGCCGGCGTGCTGCGCGAGGATTTTGAGCAGCGCGTATTCGGTCGCCGTAAGCTTCACTTCTTTGCCTTTGACGGTGACCGTGTGCGCCATGAAGTCGATGCCGAGATGACTGGCGCGAAAATAGGGCTCGTCCTTGTCCGACGCGACGCGGCGCTGCACGGCGCGGAGCCGCGCCAGCAGCTCGGCGCTCTCGAACGGCTTCTGGATGTAATCGTCGGCGCCGGCATCGAGCGCCGCAACCTTGTCCTCCGGACGATCGCGGACCGAGAGCACCAGAACGGGCACGCGGCTCCACTCGCGCAGGCGCTTGAGCACCGCGACGCCGTCGAGCTTCGGCAGACCGAGATCGAGCAGCACCACGTCGGGCCGCCGCAGCGCGACGTCGGCGAGCCCCTGCTCACCGCTCTCCGACTCCAGCACGCGGTAACCGTCCGCTTCGAGCACGACGCGCGCTAGGCGGCGGATCTGCGCTTCGTCGTCGACGATGAGAGCCGTGGCTTTATCGCTCATGCGAATTCCCCCAGCTCGGCGCGCATTGTCTCGACCGGAATATCGAGCGTGAACTCCCCGCCGCCGGTCGATCGGTTGGCGGCGCGGACACTGCCGCCGTGCGCGCGCACAAAGCCTTCGACGATCGAAAGGCCCAGCCCGGTGCCGCCGGTGCGGGCGCCGGGCGCGCGGTAGAATTTGTCGAACACGCGGCGGAGATCGCCGTTTTGCAGACCCGGCCCTTCGTCGAGAACCGACAACGACAGCCTTCCCTCGCGCACCCACGCGCGGACGACGATCTTCGTCCCGGCGCCGCTCCACGCGGCGGCATTGAGAAGAAAATTCGACAGCGCCTGCTCGATCAGCGGCTGATCGAGCTTCACCATCGGCAGGCCTTCGGCGCCCTCGACCTTCACGTCATGCGTGGCGAGGGCGTCGCCCGCGAGCGAAATCGCCTCGGTGACGAGATCGCCCACGTCCGACCAGTCGAGCTTCAGCTCGATCACGCCCGCCTCGATGCGTGTCATGTCGAGGAGATTGTCGATCACGCGACGGAGCCGCCGCGTCGCGGCGCGCATCTCCGCGAGCGTCGCCGTTGGCTTGTCGCCGCCGATCTGACGCTCCAGGCCGTCGACGCCCGCCTGCACGGCGGCGAGCGGCGTCTTGAGCTCGTGCGAGACGCTGTCGAGCAGCGCGCGGCTGAGGCGGTCGGACGTCTCGAGAATTTCCGCACGCTTGAGCGCTTCCACCACGTGGTCTTTCTCGAGCGTAAGACCGATAAGGACGGCGAAGGCCTCGAGGAGTTCTCTCTCGACGGACTCAAAGAGCCTTCCCGGCAAAGGCCGGATCGATAAGACACCCATGCGGGCGGTTCGTCCCTGCAAAACAACATGAATGACATTTGATAGCGCTTTACTCTCCTCGGCTACCGCGGGACCGCCGAAGACTACGGCAGCCTCGCGGAACTCCGCAGGCGAGAGCGCAAGCGTGCTCGCCGCATGCGGGGCGGAAGACAATGAATGATCTTTGGCGCGTAGATGCAGGGCGGCGGGTGCGCCGAAAATAGAGTCGATCAACGCCACCGCCGCGCGGAGACCTGTGTCTAGGTCGCTTGCGAACGCCGCTTGATGCGCCAGCTCGTACAAGGCGGCGGTCCGCCGCTCACGCTGCCGTTCGGCGAGCTCGATGCGCCGCAGCCTCGTTGTCAGGTGCCCCATCGCCATCGCAACGACAAAGAACGTCGCGAACATCATCCCGTCTTCGACTTTGTCGATGTAGAACGTTAGCCGCGGCGGGATGAAAACAAAATTCCACAACAGCGCACTGATCGCCGCCACAGTCAAAACGGTAGGCCGCCGCATCCTGAGACCGAGCGCGACCACGAGGAGCAGATAAAGCAGTGCGATCGAGAGGTAGCCGGTCAGCGGCTCCAGCGCGAAGGACGCTGCGGTCACAAACGCGATCAAAAGACTCGCTATGATGAATTCACTCATGGTTTCTACGACCGGACGGCGCCGCGCCCGGACCGTGTAGGGAAGCGTTCCGTGTTCCTGATGAGCACGGGGCGCTGTCCGGTTCGTTATTCGAAAGTATATCTCAGGTGCGGGCATCGTTTGAAGGGCGGGATCATGCGGCATCGTCACGCGCGCGGTGATGCATGGCCTGTCGGTCGAACTGGTATTGCGCAACACACCGGCGCCACAGCCACTCCTCGATGCCGGTGAGAACGGCGAAGCCAAGCACGGCGATCCAGATCGCCAGCGCGTCGTCGAGCACCGCGACGGGGAAAACTGCCGGCCACATCGCGCCGATCCAGAGCGTCAAGCTCACCAACGCGAGAAGGTGCAGCGCGAAGTTTTTCGCGCCGCTCATGCGCGCGTATCGCCGGTGCGCTTCGAGCAGCCGCCGCACAGCGTCTTCGGTATCGGTTTCGTAAACGGCGAAATTCGGCATCATGACGCAGCGGTCTCGCTTAATCTCTTCGTTGTGACTTGATCGGGGTCCCGTGCGCCCGGCTGCATAAGATAGACGCGGATCGGGAGAATCATCATGTTGTGCCCGCTGAAATAGAGCCGCCGCTGCAGCGCGTACGGCGTATGGTTGTGGAGGAGCCGCGAGAATAGCGACTCGCGCTCGAAGACGAGCTTGCCGGCAAAGAAAACCGCCGTGGGAAAATCGCGCACCGCGTCGTTGCAGAGCTTCTCCAGCTCCGCGATGAGATCGACGCCGAGCGCGAGGCGCGATTCGGCGTACCAGCCGAGCGCGTTGGCGAACTCGACCAGGCTGTGCAAGTCCTCTTCCTTCGCCTTGCGCAGGCTTTCGATCTCGCGCGCGCCCTTGAAGCGGCCGGAGTCGATGACGCCGACGGAGACGAAGATGATGTTCTTGAAGTGATTCGGGAACAGCCTCTGGATGTTGAGCAGCGTGTGGATCGTCACGCCGTCGAACGCGCGCGCGACGATGACTGCGGCCGCGGCGCCCGGCTTCTTCGCCGGCACCGGCCGCAGGTCTGGCTTGAACGGAATATTGATCAGTGTCTCGTCCAGCCCTTTGAGCGCCGTGCGCACGCGGTCGTAGTGCGTCTTGACCGCGTAGCAGATCGAGATGAATCCGGCCGTGATCGCCATCGTCACCCAGCCGCCCTCGGTGAATTTCTCCACGATCATCACTGCGAGAATCGAGAGACAGAGGATCAGGCCGGTAATGTGAATCGAGATGTGCCGCTTCCAGTCGCGGTACTCGCGCCGGTGATGGATCCAGTAGCGCACCATGCCGGACTCCGACAGCGAGAAGGTAAGGAAGACGTTGATCGAGTACATGAGCACGAGCAGGCTCGTCTCGCCGCCCGTATAGAGGAGCGTCAGCGCCGCCGCCGTCGATATCAGCACGACGCCGTTCTGCACCGTGAGGCGCTCGGAGAGATGCGCGAAGCGGTGCGGCAGCCAGGAATCCGACGCCATGTTCGCCATCACGCGCGGGCCGTCGATGAGACCCGTCTGCGCGGCGATGAAGAGGATCGCCGCCTCGCTCGCGAGCGTGAGAATAATGATCCAGCGGCCGAGCGGCAGACCGCCCCAGTGGAATCCGGCGGCGAAGCGCTCGATCAGGACCGCGTTCATCGTCTTGCCCTCGACGGGTACGGCGTGGATCAGCAGGTAGCAGAGCAGAATCCCGCAGGCGGTGAGCGCGAGCGAGGTCGCAATGTAGAGCATCGTCTTCTTGCCGGTCTCGACCGTCGGCTCGCGCATGATCTGGAGCCCGTTCGAGACCGCCTCGATGCCGGTGTAGGTGCCGGCGCCGCGCGTGTAGGCGAAAAGAAAGAGCGCGGTGAGGCCGCCCCAGCCTAAAGTCGCGCGGCCGTGCGCGAAGCCCTCGCGCACTTCGCCGGCGATCTGCGGGATCGCGCCGAGATGGAGCGCGATCGTGCCTAGGATGACGACGACGTGCGTGAGGATGAACAGCATGAAGACCGGCGCGATCACCGTGACGGATTCCTTGACGCCGCGGATGTTCATCAGCATGAACACGCCGATCGCGGCGAACTCGACGGTCAGCTTCCAGGCGTGCAGGTCGCGCGGCAGGAAGCTGAAGATTGCGTCGGACGCGGCGGCGATCGAGACCGAGATGGTGAGAATGTAATCGACGACAAGCGCCGCGCCCGACACGACGCCGAAGCCCGAGCCCAGGAGCTTCGTCGCGACGATGTAGCCGCCGCCGCCGAAGGGGAAATGCTCGATGATGCGCGAATAGGCGTAGGCGATGACGAAGATCGTGACGCTGGTGGCGACGATCAGCCCGACGGCGAGGTAGTGCTGGTCGCCGAGCGCGCGGAAGGCCTCTTCGGGCCCGTAGGCGGACGAGCTGAGCCCGTCCGAGCCGAGGCCGACCCAGGCGAGAAAGGCGACGAGCGAGACCTGGTGGAAGACCTTGGGATCGAGCGGGTCTTTCGGTTTGCCGAAGATAAGCTGCTTAACCGGATTGCGCTGCTTGGCAGCGGCCGGGGAGTATGCGCTCATGCCTGCATGGTAAGAGCTCCGCCGCGCGCGGCCAAATTAAAATGGGGGTTTAGAGCGCTAAAATTTTGTTAAGAAGGAATTGCGGGATTTCGGTCACTTAATTGCAAGATTTTGGCTCAGGTTGCGCTGACCCGGGTTTTACGGACAGTTACCGCTGGCGTTACGATCCCCTAGGCGAAAGTTCCACGTTTCGAAAATTTTCGAAACATCGAAATATCCGATTCCCGCGCAAGCGCGGCAGCTCTACGCTGGAAATCGCTTTATAATTAACTTGATTAGAAAATAATGGAGTATAATGAGGCCTCCAAATAGCCAGCTAGCACGCAGGCTCAATCCAACTGCCCTCATTAGAATAAAAAGTCCTATGATGCTGCCGGCAAAAAGTCCAAGGTCTGACTTGTTAAAATTTATATGAAAAAAGTTATCCCAAGCGATTACGCCAAGTCGGCCAACAACTCCGACACATATTCCGAATAGCATCGTTTCCAAAAACATGTTCAATAAGTTGCTATTCATTTGATTGCATATAACTCGCGGATTTAGGGTCGGGTCTTGCAAGGACGCATCACTTGACTGAATCCGGATTGCCCGCAAACCCGTTAGGTCAGTCTTTGCCCCAGCCGCTGACGACCTCGGGCCGCACTCGGAACTGCACGCGTCGTTCTCCCGGGGCGCGATACGGGTATTCCTCGACTCCGAGATACTTCTTGGCAAGGCGGTTGATCCCCGCTCCGGCGCCCCGCTCTTCGCTAACGACCTCGACGACGCGGCCGCGGAGGCCGAGGTTGCGGTAGGGGTTTTCAGGATCGAGGACGCTCAGCGCGACCGGGCTCCCGAGGCGGAGGACGCTGGCTTTGGTCCGCCCCTCCGCTGTGTTGAGAATGATATCCTCACCGTCGAGATCGACCCACATCGCCGATACGTGAGGCGTCCCGTCCGGCAAAACGATGCCGACGTGGACGAGCACCTGCTTCTCGAGAATCTGGCGCTCCTTCGCGTTCAACTGCCGATGCGCCACCGTCATGTTCGGATGCTGCAGAGCCATGTTTCCTCCGCTTTCGTGTAATCGCTGAAAATTGTGAGCCCCGGCTCAGAGATACTTGGTCGGACGCCGGATCGTGCGCCACATGTGCGCGACCGGGCTGTCGTCGAAGCCCAGGCCTTCCTTCGGCTGCCTGAAGTTGCGCCCGACGATGTCGGCGAACGGCTCCCAGCTCACCTTCGCGTTGGGATCGAAGGAGTAGATGTCGTGGACGGTGATCATACGGCCCGTCATGTACCACTTGTGGTTGCGGGCGCGCTTATACGCCTCCTTGATGTAGTCGTCGGGTTCGTAGTCCTTGCCGAAATGGCGGATGTACATTTCCGGATACGCGTAGCCGACCGATTCGTCGGGGAAGAAGCGCAGCGCCTGGTGCGCGCGCACCGCCCAGCTCACCTCCTCGTCGACGTAGGGCTCGATCAACTGCGCGCCCCAGTAGCCGTGGTCGCTCTTGATGAAGATCGCGTTAGCCATGTCGTGCAGCAGGCAGGCGAGAATCGTTTTCTCCGGCATGCCCGCCTTCAGCGCGTGGGTCGCGCTTTGCAGCATGTGGTTGATGCCGGCCGCGCGGCATTCGAAATAATCGAGCAGGGTCGGCTTGGCCGGCATCTTCGGCAGCCGCGGATCGTCCGTCATCAATTGATACTGCGGATGTTTGGCCCCGGGATGGGGCCTCATGATGGCCGCGCCGAGGTTGCCGTCCGCCATATTGAACAGCGCCGATTTCGAGATCAGCACGTCGAGCTCCTCGCTCATCTTGCGCTCGAGCGCGTCGGCGCGCTCGGTCAGCGACATCTTCTCAGCCATGGCTCGATCCTCCTATCTTGACGCTGCTCGACCCTTTACCACGTTTTAAGAATTTCGGGAAAGAGGGGACGCGGCGTTTGATCCCGTCTTGACTTGCCCGGCTCCAGGCGCTTCATTCGTGAAGTTAATAAATCCACGCAGAGGAGGAAGAGCCATGAAGACGAACCAATCTTTCATCTTTATTTTTACGGTTGCGATCGGGCTCGCGCTCGGCGGCGCCGCGCCCGCGCAGGAGGGCGTGACGCGCACGGTGCTGCTCAAGAAGCCGCTCGAGGCCGACGCGAAGAAAGAAGTCACGATCTTCATGGCGGAGTTCAAGCCCGGCGCGCGCACCGGCAAGCATTATCACCCCGGCCAGGAATTCATTTACGTCGTGGAAGGCGAGGGCAGGATCGAGGAAGCCGGCAAGCCGCCGCTGGAGCTGAAGCCCGGCATGGCGATTTACTTCGAGTCCGATCCCGCCAAGCCCACCTACGTCCACGAAGGCATCAATACGAGCAAGACCAAGACGCTCAAGCTCGTCACGACGCTCATCACCGAAAAAGGCCAGCCGCTCGCGATCCCGGCGAAGTAAAGTAAATGGGTCGCAGCGGCGGCGCTCACCCCATCTTTCTTCATCGCCTCGTTCATGCTGCGGGCGCGGTAGCCTTCGAGGATCTCCGCCGGTTAGGTCGTCCTTTCGGAGAAGTCGAGCAAGACCTTTTGCCGTCCGGTCTCGCCGTCGGCCAGGCGTACCGCCTCGTCGAAGTCCTTCAATGAAATACCGCACCGTCGCCGGCGCTCCCGGCGCAGGCAAGCACCATCGCAACGACACTCGCATAGCGTGGGGGGCCGTCCCGATGCTGGATGCTATGGCAGGAAGGAGAGGGAAGTAAAGAGGGGGATCAGGTTGAAATGTCAAAATTCAAGACCTGACCCCAAGGCCACTTGCAGAGGGTGGCGCGGGAAGATTGTCGAGAATAGAAAACCTGATCCCAAGGACTCACATGAGAGACGTTTTCCGAAAACCATCTGATCCGGCAAGTATATTAAGAAGCCATGTGCGGTATTGGAACGATAATGAGTAGTTATACTTTTACCACAAGGAACCACTCGATGTAGCCTCAGATCTTATCGTTGTTCGACGAGATTGCGAATTATCTGAATCTCACAAACAGCCTAGGCTGGCATTCTCCCTAGCATTCGCCAGGAACGGTCTTCGTAATCGGACCCGCAGGAAGACTTCAACGAGAGTACAGAAGTGTCGAGTGACTCTCCCTGCGGGTTAGGATGAGAAAGGCGGTTGATTAAGCAATCGTTGCGCTTGTACAAGGACCAAGCAGCTCTGTTGTGCACGCGTAAGTGCGTTGTAAAGTAATCGTCGCTTCTGCTCGTTATCATTCGGCACTGTGTATGGCCAGATCACGACTACATGGTCGAATTCGCGATTTTTAGCCTGTTGGATAGTCATTGCCAATAACTGTGACTGCCTGTTTCCCGCGTGACGACGCCGTGCGGTGAACGACCGCTTGAGAAATCGATGAATCTGATCGACAGATATCTCCTCAAGTCCTAAAACCCGTCTTTGCCTTATCACCCATTCTTTAAGTGCTTTGACGACCGGAGTATTCATGTGCTGATCGAGGTGTGCAATTGCCTCGGCTACCGTGCAACGTTCTGGAATTCGTAAAGCACCACATATTTCCCTGTGGTCACTCTCATCGCTACCTTCCCACTGAATCGGATAAGGACCGCTTCTCTGTCGTCCGAGCGGTTGACGTTGAACCATGCTGATAACTTCATTTACGAATCCACCGGCCCGCGAAGGGGTTAGTACTGCAAGAGTTCCCCCACCGCGCCATGAAATTGCATTTGCCAAATAAGTTGCAGCTAGAACTGTACTTGGTGTGATGGCTACCTTGAAACGAGAGCCGTCGTGCCTAATCGCCTGGCCATTCCGGATTGCATGTGCAGCTTCCAGAAGTTCATTTACGTCTGTACGGCGACATTGCGTCAGGCTTGTAGGTGTACAGAGATTAGTGAGCCAACTGTGAATTGCCATCGGACGAAGACCTGGATCTAGACATTGGAACTCATCAAAAGCTAATAAGACGTGACAGCTGTCAGTTGCAGCGGAGATCATAGCAGACCTTTCGAAACTTAGGTCTTGCGCCTCATCAACGACCAGTATGGGATAGGAGAGCCGAATCCATGACTTAATAGTGGGTCTCGCCATAAGTTTGGCCGCAAGTGCACATGTATCGTCGTAATTTTCCTCTGCAGGAAGCGCATAACCAAGTGACGAAGCCAGACGCCGCCATCTTTGTACTAATTTCCACGCAAAACTATCGAGAGTGACAGCTTGAAATCGGCAATCTAATTCTCGGATTTGACGCAGTTGCTGATCTAGCCGCCGGCGGGCACCGTGCATGAAAGTTAAAGCCAATACTCTTTCATGCGAGGCTAAGGCTCTGTTACGCAACCTTACACAGAGTTCAGCGATAAGGTTGTACGTTTTTCCAGTGCCCGCTGGTCCCTCAAACGCAGTTATGGGCATGGTTTAAAAATGAATATGGGTACTTCACCCGCTTCAACCTGTTCAAAATGCTCAGTCGCTACGCCAGCACAAACCTGTGCGATGGCTTGCAGAACGATACTTGTACGCTGAATACAGATTGGACTATCAGCCAAAGCATTCGCTATAATTTCATGGGCTACAAAATCACCCTTCATTCCATGCTGTGCGTGATCATTTGTCTTTAGGCGAGCGAGCAGTGTATTGCGATCACCGGGAGACGTGGCAAGATCACTGTTAATTCGCTCCATAGCCACCGCATCATCGGCTTCTATTATCCATGCAATGACATCTTCGATGGTCCAGTCGTTCGGCCACCGCAATATTCTACGAACCCCTACGTTTGGATTGCGAAGGTCGCGAACATAATGCCGACCATTTGCATCGCCATCCACCAACGCCATGATTTGCTGGTGCGATTTGCTCAGGACCTCGCACGCTTCCTTTATCTTAGCATCATGTGTAGGGACTACTCCCACCTGAACACCGAATAAACAGGCATTAGTCGGTTGCCGTTCAAGCTCGACAGCCCGCACCAAGAGATTTAGCCAGTCGAAATCAGACTTACCCTCCGGAACTAGAACATACTCGTTCATCATTGCGCTTACGGTCTCGATTCGGTTGATCTGGAATAGCTTACGCAAGCTATTTGTTGCACGTTGCTCAAGCGGCCGTTCGAGCATTGGCTTTGCTAATAATCTGCCATTTTCATTTCGTAGAATTAGCAGTGAGGTAGCATCGCAAAAAGCAGCCACAAGCGGAGAATGAGTAGTGATGATTGTTTGTGTAGATAACGACCTGAGGCGCGAAAGAACTCGACGCTGGATCATTGGTGGCAAATGAAGCTCAGGTTCTTCCAGAGTCATACAAAAGCTCTCTCCAGCCTCAATGCGCTTTTGTCCAAAATGAAGAAGTAGAAAAAGGCTTTGCAGGGAAAGCATTCCACTTCCCTGGCGTTTTGAGGGTACAACTCTGGTGCTTGCTGTTGCGAAATGCGGTGTTACACATTCGATCACGCTATCACTGTCTGTCCCGGTTATTCTAAGCCGCACGGGGCTTTCAACACCGAGTAGATTTACGATTTCAGCATTCACTTGATCGACAACGGGTTTTAGCCGCTCATCTTCTTCGAGACGATTTATTGGCTCCCGAAGGCGATCACGTTCCGCAAGGATTGTTTCGGCCGGCAACCCACTTGCTGAGCGAATCACACGTCGGAATAATTCCGAGCCGAACGAGAGCATGCGATCCCAAGATCGGCTTGCAGGAATTAAAAATAGGCCGATCTCCCGGATTAGCTTAGCGGGGACGGGAAGGAAGCTGTCTTCCGCAAATACGTCTATGTCGCTGTCATAAAAGTATCGAGCTGTTTCAACTTCGAGGCTTTCACGATCGAAGCGCGCAGCAAAAGCAATTTGACATGCCAATGTTTGATGATCACGAGTCCTTTCAGAGACTACATCGGCAGCCTGTGGATCAAACCAGACAGGCACCCCACGGCCGTCACGGAACCAATCGCTGTGCTCAGTGAAATCCTCGGAGCTAAATCCAGTTACTGTTGCGACAAATCGGATGCGATCTGTGGGTTGTGGATTAGAGCCAAAAAAATCATGTTCCGTTAGGTCTCTAATTAATCGATCTCGCCCTAGCATTAGAGCGAGGGCTTCGATAACCGTCGTCTTCCCGCAGTTATTCGGACCAACAAGTACTGTATGGTCTCGGAATTGTACTTTGCCCGATTGAATTCCTCGAAAGTTTTCAATTGTTAGCAGGGCGATTTTCACCAATGCCTCTCCTTGTATCTCCTTGTATGGAGCGGCGCGAATTTAGCACATTTTCGACTTCAAGGAGAAGTCCAAGATCAGAAGATACTTATGTGGGTTTCGCGTTGCTTGCTGTTAGAAGTAAAGGAATAGTAGGCAGGATGTTGGATCCGGCTTAAAGGTCATGGAACGTCAACTTTTACGAGATTTCCTAGCACGTTGAAAAGTTCTCTTCCAAACCCTTGCTCTTTGGATCAATTTCATTGTCACGTTAGCAATATCGCCCTTCGGGCTAAAGTATTCAGGAAACGCAGCGTGTAGTAACTCGCCGGTTTCTCGATTGCACGGAGTACCAATTTGCTTTTTGATTAACTCGGTAATTTTTAGTGCGCAGTTATAGATTTCAAACTCTAAAGGTCTGTGCGTTTTTGCTGCACCTATTTGTAGCAACCGTTTTGCAACCCATTCTAAAACCTCTGGATCGGGATCGACTTGACCTATTTGCTTAAGAATCTGTTGATCTGGATATGCCTTGGCCTGAATATATTTGATACGCCGAGTTCTAGGGGGCAGAACTAAATCAGGTTTGTATTTTTTTTGAGTGACATCCCACCGTTGAATAATAGCGAACTTTTCTGATTCGTTATTGCAGCTCTGCACGATCGTAATCTTGACCGATGGGGTGTGATGTCTCAGGATAGGTGCCCACTTGTTAAGCACCTGCCATCTTTCTTCGGCGGTGCCATTTCTCAACTTTTCTGCATCACCCCATCGCTCGTTTCGGGATGCCATTGAGCGCCGGAGTGCCTTTGAGGGTTCGAGAAGCACCCGTGTTTGGGCTATCTCACTGAGAATTGGAACTAGGGAAACGGTTTTTTTGTGGAGCTTTTCGAGAGCTGGAAAGGCTCCAAAATGCCCTTTCTCGTCGTCACCTAATAAAAAGTCTCGCTTCCAATTCGTGAACCACGAAATCCTGGGGCCTTTACTATTTACTGGCAGAGCATCCTTCTCCTTCAGGGTTCTCGATGTCGAAACACTTGACCAAACCGAAGCGTTACCCCACCACTCTAATTCTTCATCGAGATTTCTTGATCGAGACTCGGCCCTCGTTGCCGGGGAAGCCCGCGACGGATCCTTGTAAGCCCCTGACTTCACAACAGTATCTTGCTTTCGTTTCGACATCTTTACGAAACCTAGGATACGTCTACAGTTTGGGACAATTTTTAGAAAGGATGGCTAAAATGAAAACATACTTGCAATACAAGGGTTCTAGGCGGCACATTGTTTATCTGGGGCCAGCGTGGCTTTTGCTGGTTATCCTTGTTGTCGTAATCGCCGTAGCCGTTGTCGCTGGCCTGAATGGAGTAAAGTGGAGTCCCGGGGTCAGACTTCCTATTCCCGACAACCTTCTCAGCCAATTGAGGTCAGCTCAGGTCTTGGATCTTGACCTCGTCCGATAAATCAAAAAAGCCGCGAATATCCCCAGAGGAAACGTTATGAAAAGGCTGAGCGCGTGGAGTCGGCTGTACTGAAAAACTGCCGCCGAGACCTCGGTATATTGGCCGCGGTACCTTAGAGAATGATGCCCGTCCTCTATCTTCCCGGTAAGCGCATCGCCTCCATGGATTGAGGAAATGATAGCGAAAGCCAGAAATTAACGACGGCAAGCAACAAGACTGCGTTGCAAATCCTCTGTAATGTTCGAGGAGCTATTTGCATCTGATAGGTGACTCACGGGGTCGGCTCTTGAATCTTGACATTTTGAAAGCCGACGCTTTTCGCCATAAGAGCCTCTTAACTTCCGCCAGAATACCATTTCCCCGTTTTTGCGTCATCCCGCGAGCATGTCCCGGATGCATGGCCCGCCGTTTGTTAAGGCGGGCGCGCTCCTCTAGGATGCAGCTATGCCGGACAATTTCCTTGAGATTCTTCCGGAGGTGATTTTCGCCGCCGCCGAGACATTGGGCGGGCGCTGCACGGGCCGCTTCTACGCGCTCAACGCGCTGGAAAACCGCGTGTACGACATCGAGATGGAAGAAGGCCCGCACGTCGTCGTCAAATTTTACCGCCCCGGCCGCTGGAGCCGCGCCGCGATTCAGGCCGAGCACGATTTTCTGAAGGCCCTCGAAGAAAGCGAGATTCCCGTCGTCGCCCCGCTGAGCGACGGCAACGGACAAACTATTTTCACGATCAACGAAGTGATGTTCACCATCTTCCCGAAGCGCCCGGGGCGGCTCGAGCCGGAGCTGACGGCGGAACAGCTCACGCGCCTGGGAAGATTCATGGCCCGTCTGCATACTGTCGGAGCGGCGGTCAAAGACGCCCCGCGGCTGCGGCTCGATCCGGAAACGTACGGGCGGGAGCCTTTGAAGTTTCTCAAAGACGGCAACTTCATTCCGATGGAGCTCGCGAGCCGATTCGAGACGATCGTCACGCAGCTTTGCGACGCCGTGACGCCGCGTTTTGCGGGCGTCCAGTACATTCTGCTTCACGGCGACTGTCATTCGGGAAATATTTTGTGGAATAGAGACGAACCGTACTTCATCGATTTCGACGACATGCTCTACGCGCCTCCCGTCCAGGACATCTGGATGCTCACGGGCGCGGACGACGACTACGGGAAAGAGCAAAGGCGCATCCTGCTCGAGGCCTACGAAGAGATCAGGGATTTCGACGCGACGACGATGCAGCTCATCGAGCCGCTGCGGGCGCTGCGTATGATTCACTTTTCCGCGTGGGTCGCGCGCCGCTGGGAGGACAGCGCTTTCAAAGCCGCGTTTCCCGATTACGGCACCGAGCGCTATTGGCAGGAGCAGATCGAAGCGCTCGCGCTGCAATTAGAAAAAGTGCGCTACGACGCGAGCGATCTCTGAAGCTAGGCCGGGAAGTTTCAGGATGAAACTGCGAAGGCGCGGTGTTAATTACCCCGTCTTCTTGATCGCCTCGTTCATGCTGCCGGTCGATCTCGTTCGCGTCGCCTTCGGCTACTTACTGACCGGGTTGTTCAAGCTTAAACGGCATGGTGAACTCGATACCCTTGGGGTCCTTAAGGCGAATCGCCACCGGCTGTCCCGCATTCTCAACCACCACCGGCGCGGGGGATTTCTCGTCGTACCAATACACCCAGTTTGAGACCGACTCGGAAAAATTCGGAGAGAAGGGAGAATGGCACACAAAAGAATAAAGCGTGCCCACAGCTGACCAAGACGGGTGGGCATATCCATGGTCATAAAGTCGACGTACACGACCCCGTCTTTTGTCCAAATACTTTCGTTCAGAAGTTCAAACTGCCGCGGATGCGCATGACGCAGCTCCCGGTATTTCTCGGGCGTCAAACATGCAACCTGGGAGCCGATATGGCGCTTGAGCAAAAGCTCGTCCGCTCGATTGTAGACGACGAGTTGATAGGGATTGTCGTGCTTGACATTCGACAGACCGATCACATAGCGCGAGTCGGGCGATACGCCAAGCCATGTGAGAGCAGGACTGGGCATCTGCCGAAGACGCCGGCCGTCGCCGCGCGAGTACCAGGCGACGTAGGCGTAGTCGTTGTCGGCACGGAACGGATCTTGGTGCGTTGCGATCATCTTGTAGCGGCTGGCTCTGGTTGCCTCAGACCAGTCATGGTGATGCTTCACGATGAAGGTATCGCCGTCGGCGCGCAGATCGACAATACTTGCGTAGCCGGTACGATCCGCGCGCGCTTCACGCAGGGCGATACCCGTAACCGCGAGCACCGCCAACAGGACAGCCAATCTCCAGGCCTTCATCTTGACTTCATGCGGCAAATCAAAAAAGCCGCGAACATAGCCAATGGATATGTGACGAAAAGGCTGAGGGCGTGCAGTCGGCTGTAGCGATGGCGAAAGCCAGAAAATTACCGACGGCAAGGAAGCAAAGTGCGTTGCAAATCCTCTGAGCGGTTCGTGAAGCCATTTGCGTTTCAGCAATTAGGACACTGCGGCTCACGGGACAGGTCTTGTTGCTTGATTAAGCTACGCGCCTCTATCCCGTCTTCTTGATCGCTTCGTTCATGCTGCCCGTGCGGTAGCCTTCGAGGTCGACGCTTACGTAGGTGAAGCCGATCTCCTTGAAGCGGGTGACGATGGTTTCGCGGACGGCGGGGTCGAGCAAACGGTCGATTTCTTTCGCGCCGGCTTCGATGCGGACGAGGTCTTCGTGATAGCGCACGCGGAACTCGCGGAAGCCCAATTCCTTCAGCGTCTTCTCGCACGCGGCGATTTTGCCCAGGCGCTCGAGGTTGATCTCGACGCCGTAGGGAAAGCGTGACGTGAGGCAGGCGATCGCGGGCTTGTCCCAGGTGGGCAGATTGAAATCGCGGCTGAGACGGCGGATGTCGTCCTTCGTCATGTCGGCTTCGACGAGCGGATGGCGGATGCGCTGCTCTTTCGCCGCCTTGAGGCCGGGCCGGTGGTCCTTGAGATCGTCGAGGTTGGTGCCGTCGGCGATGGTCGAGAATCCGAGCTTCGCCGCCTGCTCGCGGCAGATGCGGTAAAGTTCGTCCTTGCAGAAGAAGCAGCGGTTGACGGGATTCTCGGTGAACGAAGGATTCTCCAGTTCGTGAGAGTCAATCACGATGTGGCGGCAGCCGATCAGGCGCGCGAGCTCGGCGGCGGCTTCGAGCTCTCCCGGCGGAGCGGTCGGCGACGCGGCGGTAAGCCCGACGGCGCGCTCGCCGAGCGTCTGATGCGCGACCTTTAATAAAAAGGTCGAATCGACGCCGCCGGAGAAAGCTACGAGAAGGTTATCCGCGGCCGCGACGATCTCGGTCAGTCTTGCGAGTTTGGGGTCCACTGGCGGCCGAAAATTTCCGTGCTGAGGTAATGTTCGCCCTTGTCGGCGAAGACGGTCACGACGATTTTTCCCTTGCCGAGCTTTTGGGCGACGCGCGCCGCCGCGGCGCACGCGGCGCCCGAGGAGATGCCGACGAGAATGCCTTCCTCCGTCGCGACACGGCGCGTGAAATTCATCGCCTCCTCGTCGCTCACCTGAATGATCTCGTCGATCACATTGCGGTTCAAGACGGCGGGGATGAAGCCCGCGCCGATGCCCTGGATCTTGTGGAAGCCGGGCTCGCCGCCCGAGAGCACCGGCGACGCCGCCGGCTCGACGGCGTAGATGCGCGCGCCTTTCATTTTTTCCCGCAGCACCTCGCCGACGCCGGTGATGGTGCCGCCGGTGCCGACGCCGGCGACGAACGCATCGATCTGCTTGAACTGCGCGAGCAGCTCGACCGCCGTCGTGCGCCGGTGCGCCTCGGGATTCGCCGGATTATTAAATTGCTGCGGCATGTAATAGTCCGAGTGCTCGAGCAGAAGCTCCTCGGCCTTGCGGATCGCGCCGCCCATACCCTTGGTGTCGGGCGTGAGGATGATGCGCGCGCCGTACGCGGCGAGGAGGCTCCGGCGCTCCTCGCTCATCGTGTCGGGCATGGTAAGAATCAGGCGGTAGCCTTTGACGGCGGCGACGAGCGCGAGGCCGATGCCGGTGTTGCCGCTCGTCGGCTCGACGATCGTGGCGCCGGGCTTGAGCTTGCCGTCGCGCTCGGCGGCTTCGATCATACTGAGGCAGATGCGGTCTTTGACCGAGCCGCCGGGATTCTGCGACTCGAGCTTGGCCCACACCTCGCCGTCGTCTTTACCGGGAACGTTGCGCAGCCGAACGGCGGGAGTGGAGCCGATGAGATCGAGAACGGAACGGGCGCCGTTTATGCCGGCCACGGCTCGCGCCTTCGGAAGAGTGTCGGGAGCAGTCGCATCGATTCGTCTCTATGCTATATTTCAGCCGGTGGAAAGTCAATTAAATAGCGCGCGTACGGGCGCGAAGGCGCTGGTTATTTTTCCCGGTGCGCTGGGGGATTTCGTGTGCTTTCTTCCGGCGCTGCACGCGGTCGCGCGCGGGCGCGTCGTCGATCTCTATGCGCGCGCGGAATACGGCGCGCTCGTGCCGGCGAACATCCATGCGCAGAGCATCGAGCGGCGCGAGCTCGGCCGACTGTTCGTCGCCGGCGCGGACTTGCGCGAGGCGGAAGCGTTCTTCGGGAAATTCGAAATCGTATACTCCTGGTCGGGCAGCGGCGACGCGGTGTTCCGAGAAAATTTCGCGTGCGCCGCGGGATCGCGTGGGCGGCTCTTTCCGTTCCGCCCCGCCGGGGCGCGGACGCATATTATCGACTACTATCTCGAATGCGTCGGCGCGCCGCCGGGCGGCCATCCGACGATTGCGCTCACGCGCGAAAGCGTCGAGTGGGCGCGCGCGTGGCTTCGCGCAAACGGCCTAGAAGGCGCAAGATTGCTCGCCATCGCACCCGGCAGCGGCGCGCAAGAAAAAAATTGGCCGCGCGATGATTATCGCGAGGTTATACAATATTGGCGGCGGTCTCCTGGTGGTAAAGCAGCGGTAGTCCTGGGCCCGGCGGAAGAGGGCGAACATGCCTTCTGGAGGCCGCATGCGGCGGTCGCCCGCGGCCTGACCCTCGGGCAACTCGCCGCGTTGTTATCGATGGCGGATGTCTATCTCGGAAACGACAGCGGCGTGACGCATATCGCCGCGGCTGTCGGCGTCAAAACGATCGCGCTCTTCGGCCCGACCGATCCTGCCGAATGGGCGCCGCGCGGCAAGGGTGTCGAGGTCATAACCCTACAGGTCGGATGCTCACCATGCGAGCATCCGGCCATGAAGAGCTGCCCGCATCGCAAGTGCCTGACCACGTTGCGGCCTGCGGGCGTCATTGCCGCCGTAGAACGAATTCTGCTTGAAAAACCGGCTTTTGACTCTCCTTGACAAGGGGGTAGGGTGGCATTAAAGTTCAATCACCGGAGAGTCATTTTTAAGAGAGCGAAAATGTCCAATTCGATAAAAACAGTCCTTCTGTTGGGTCTGTTAACCGGGCTCATCCTCGCTATCGGGCAAATGTTAGGCGGCTCGCAAGGCATGGTCATCGCCCTGATTTTCTCCATTCTGCTTAACTTCGGCAGCTACTGGTTCTCCGACAAGATCGTCTTGAAAATGTACAATGCCCGGGAAGTGAGCGAAGCCGAGGCGCCGGAGCTATATAGCATGGTGCATAACGTCGCGCTTCGCGCCGGTATGCCGATGCCGCGCGTCTACATCATTCCGACCGAGACACCGAATGCCTTCGCCACCGGCAGAAACCCCGAGCACGCCGCCGTGGCCGCCACCGAAGGCATTCTTCGCTTGATGAATCGCGAAGAGCTCGAGGGCGTCCTGGCGCACGAGATATCGCACGTGAAAAATCGAGATATTCTTATCAGCAGCGTCGCTGCAGCGCTTGCCGGCGTCATCATGATGCTCGCGCACATGGCGCGCTGGGCGGCGATCTTCGGCGGCGTCGGCGGCCGCGACCGCGAAGGCGAGGGAGGCGGCGCGATCGGGCTGCTTGTGACCATTATCGTTGCGCCCCTCGCTGCGATGTTGATCCAGATGGCGATCTCGCGCTCGCGCGAGTATCAGGCCGATGCGAGCGGTGCGAAGACCATCGGCAGTCCGCTCGGCCTCGCCTCGGCCCTCGGCAAGCTTTCGCGCGCGAATGAAATTGCGCCGATGGATGTCCGTCCCGAAACGGCGCATCTTTTCATCGTCAACCCGCTTTCAGGCCGCTCATTGGCGAATCTTTTCAGCACACACCCGCCGATCGAGGAAAGAATCGCCCGGCTCCGCGCGATGGCGCATTGACCGTGGCGAGCAAAAATAATCCCCGGCCGGGTCGCCCCGGCTTTTTTCTTGCCTGAACTCCGGAGGTTCGATGGCCGACGAGGGAGAAAAACAAAGCAAGGGCTTCAAAGTCGAAGACCGCCGGCGCTTTTCCGAAACCGGAGAGGCGCGCGATACATCCAAGGACGAAGAGAAAAGGGCCGACGAGCCGCGCTCGGACGCGCCGCGCCGGACGACCTCGGAAGCCGTTCTGGGGCGATCGAAGGACGAAGCCGAAGCGGCGATTCCCGAGATCAACTTCTCCACTTTCGTTATCAGTCTCAGCACGCAGGCGCTGATGCATCTGGGCGAGATTGCGGATCCGCTTTCGGGCAAGGCGGAGACCGATCTTCCCGTCGCTAAGCAGATGATCGACATCATCAGCCTCCTTCAGGAAAAAACCCGCGGCAATCTCGATGCCGGAGAGCAGCAGCTCGTCGAAGATGTGCTTTACGATCTGCGCCTGCGATACGTCGATGCGGTGAAGAGGAAATAGGAGCGTTAGTGAATGGAAGACAACCGGGTATGGAACCGGCGCGTCGGACTGAGGCTCCTCGGCGCCGCGGCCCTTGCAGCGTTGCTGATCGGTTTCGGGATGAGCGGCGGTTTCGAGCGTTTCAGCGCGCCGAAGATCGCCCACTTGTTCAATCAGGGCGAAGGCTCACGGGCGGTCTCGGAGCCGGTACTTACGCCGCAGGGGTTGCCGGATTTCGTGACGCTATCGAAAAGGCTGAGGCCGGTCGTCGTTAACGTTTCGACGACGCAGGTGAGCCAAGGCGGTCAAGGGCAAGGTTTCGACAGTCCGTTCGGCGGCGAGGACGATCCGTTCGGCGATTTCTGGCGTAAGTTTTTCGGCGGTCCTGCGCCGCGCGGTCCTTACAGGCAGAAAAGCCTGGGATCCGGCTTCATCATCGATAAGGACGGATCGATCCTGACCAACAACCACGTCGTCGAGAACGCATCAAAGATCCTCGTTAAGCTTTCCGACGAGAGAGAACTCGAGGCAAAAGTCGTCGGCCGCGATCCGAAGACCGATATTGCCGTCATCAAAATCAACCTGAATGAGAATCTGCCGGTTGCACCACTCGGGGATTCCGATCAGCTGGAAGTGGGCGAGTGGGTCATGGCGATCGGCAATCCATTCGGCCTAGACAACACTGTCACATCCGGCATCGTCAGCGGCAAAGGCCGTCACCTGCCCGGCGGCGGCCCGTACGACAGCTTCATCCAGACCGATGCCTCGATCAATCCCGGCAACTCCGGGGGACCGCTCATCAATCTCCGGGGCGAAGTTGTAGGAATCAACTCGGCGATATACAGCCGCTCGGGCGGCAACATCGGCATCGGATTCGCGATTCCCATGAATCTGGTGAAGGAACTGCTGCCTCAGCTCAAAGGCAAGGGCAAAGTCACGCGAGGCTATCTCGGCGTCCTCATCCAGAAGGTCACGCCGGAGATCGCCGAATCGCTCGGCATGGACAAGCCGCGCGGTGCGCTCGTGGCGGATGTCACCAAAGGCGGACCGGCCGACTCGGCCGGCGTCAAAGTCGGCGACGTCATCGTCGAGTTCGACGGTAAAGAGGTCCGCGAGTCGAATGATCTGCCGATTATTGTCGCTCGCACGCCGGTCGATAAAAAGACGCAGGTGAAACTTTTGCGGGAGAAGAAACAAATCACGCTCGGCATTACTGTCGGCGAGATGAAAGAGCAGGAGAGCGTCGCTTCGGCTTCGGAAAAAAGCGAGCTGGGCGTGACCGTACAGCAGGTAACGCCGGAGATCGCCGAAAGTTTGGGCCTCGACCGCCCCGACGGAGTCGTCATTACCGCTGTTGACCCCGGCAGCGTTGCGGATGATGCGGGACTCCGGCGTGGAGATATCATCCTGGAAGTCGACCGCAAGCCGGTGCGCAAAGTCGCCGATTATCGCAAAGCGGTCGGCGAGGTCAAAAAAGGCAAAGGCGTCCTGTTTCTGGTGCGCCGCGGCACCAGCACCATCTTCCTCGCTTTGAAACCACCGCAGTAAAAGACGGTGCCTCGGTGGTTTGCAGCGCATACGCGTCCGGCTCTTTTTATTAGTGTCGAAAGGCGTTACACTGAGGGGCAATTTAAGCGAGGTCTCCCTGTTTGAAAAAGCCGCGCTGGTTCAAAAAACTTTCGCTGCCGCGCCCTAAAGTCTTCCTCGTTTCCCTGACCGCTCTCGTCGTCCTTCTGGGAATCTTCGGTGTCTGGTACGTGCGGCACCTGGAAGGAATCGTCACGGCCAAATTCGAAGGGTCGAAGTGGCCGCATCCCTCGAAGATCTACTCGGATACCACGCTGCTCTACGTCGGCATGAATCTGCGGCGGGAGGACCTCTCGGAAAAACTTCGGCGCCTGGGATATCGCGAGACGCGCGGCGAGATGAACAAGGGTGAATACCGCTTCGCAAAAGGTGAGGCAGCGGAAATTTATCTCCATGACTTCGCTTATCCCATGGAGAACTTCAAAGGCTTCCCCATCCGGATCGCCTTTCAAGGCGTCGCCGTCACGCGCATGGAAAATCTCGCGACCGGTCAGGACGTCTTCTCGCTCGAGCTCGAGCCCGAGCTCATCGCTGGCCTTTACGACCGCATTTGGCAGGAGCGGCGAGTAGTGACGCTCGCCGAAGTGCCGCCGCTGCTCGTGCGCGCGGTGCTCGCCATTGAAGATGAGCGCTTCTACCGCCACCGTGGCATCGACCCGATCGGGGTGCTCCGCGCGATGTGGACGAACCTGCGAAGCGGGGGCGTCGTGCAGGGCGGCAGCACGCTCACGCAGCAGTTGATGAAAAATTTCTTTTTGAACGATGAGCGCACGTTCCATCGTAAGATCAAAGAAGCGATCATGGCGCTCATCGCAGAGCGGAAATATTCAAAAGACGAGATCCTGGAGAACTACCTCAACGAGATTTACCTCGGGCAGCGCGGGTCGCAGGGGATTTTCGGCGTCTGGCAGGGCGCGGAATTCTATTTCGCTAAAGACCTGCCGCAGCTGAGCGTCGGCGAGATCGCCTTGATGGCGGGGCTCATCCGGGCTCCCGGCCGCTATTCGCCGTACCGTAGCGTTGAAGCAGCGAAACAGAGAAGAAACGTCGTCCTGGCAAAAATGTTCGACGACAAGCTGATCACGCGCCGGCAGTACGACACCGCCGTCAAGGAAGTCATTCCGCGCCGCGACCTGATCAAGGTCACCAATGACGCGCCTTATTACGTCGATTATTTGCGGCGCGAGCTTGCCGAGAACTACGGCCACGACCAGCTGACGAAAGAGGGCCTTCGTATCTTCAGCAGCCTCGACCTCGGACTCCAGCGGATAGCCGAGAAGTCGCTCGCCGACGGCTTAAAGCAGCTGGAGGCTCAATATCCGTACCTCAAGAAGCGCGGCGAGGACGACAATCTCGAAGGTTCGATCATCGTGATCAAGCCGCAGACCGGCGAGATCAAAGCGATGGTCGGCGGTCGCGAATATCAGAAATCCCAATTCAACAGAATCTTTCAGTCACGGCGACAGCCCGGTTCGGTTTTCAAGCCCTTCGTCTATCTAGCCGCCTTGATGTACGGCGGCGAGGGCGGCAAGCGCTTCACTCCCGTGACCATGGTCGACGACTCGCAGTTCACCTGGAGCTACGAGGGCCAGGAATGGCAGCCCGCGAATTATCGCGGCGAGTATTTCGGCAGCGTGACGCTCCAGACGGCGCTCGAGCGGTCGCTCAATTCGGCTACGGCGCGCGTCGCACGAGACGTCGGCATTCGCCATGTGCGCGACATCGCCTATCGTCTCGGTATTCAGAGTCCGCTGCCGGTCTTTCCTTCGCTGGCGCTCGGCTCGGCGGAAGTGACGCCGCTGGAGGTCGCGGTTGCGTACGCGGCGCTGGCGAACGGCGGCGTGCGCACGCAGCCGCTCGCCGTCAAGCAGGTAATCGATCAGGAGGCGCGCGTGCTCGAGAAGCGGGACATCCAGGTCGAGAAGGTCATCACGCCGCAGCTCGCGTTCATGATGAATTACATGATGAAGGGCGTTCTCGACCGCGGTACCGCGCGCGCAGCGCGGCAGCTAGGCTTTACGCGTCCGGCCGCGGGAAAAACCGGCACCACCAATGACACCAAAGATGCGTGGTTCGCCGGCTACACGCCCGATCTACTGGCGGTCGTGTGGGTCGGCTTCGACAACGGCACGAAATTAGGTCTTTCCGGCGCACAAGCGGCGGTGCCGATCTGGGCCGATTTCATGAAGAAAGCGACCGCGGGCACGCAGGTGACGGACTTTGCGCCGCCGCCCGGCGTCAAGCTGATCGACATCGATCCCCTGAGCGGCGGCCGCGCGACGCCTAACTGTCCGACGGTGATCCAAGAAGTTTTTCTCGAAGGCGAGGAGCCGACGGGGTATTGCCCGCTCCATCCGTACGGATTTTTGTCCGCGCCGGCCGATTTCATCAACCGGCTGGTCGCGCCGCTGTTTGGAAGATAACGTGAACTTTTTCGACAGCCGTCACGCTGTTATGGCTATTGCTGTCCTATTGACGGCGCTCGGAGCCGCGTCGTGCGAGACCGGAAGCATTTACCGCGGCATCCCGCCGCGCACTACGCCAGAGCGCCGGCCGCCTGCGCCGCCGGAGTATTATCCGCCGCCGCGCGAGCCGCCTTCACCGCCTCCGCCGCCGCGCGCGCCGCTCGACCGGCCGCTTCGCGAAGAAGATTTGAGCGAGACTCCGCGCCAGGCGCCGCGCACGCCGTCGCCGCCTGCGCAGGAAGAGTATTCGCGCACGCCGTCGCTACCGCCGTCGGCGCCATCGACGCCGCTGCCCGCGCCCGCGCCGCCGCCGCTGCCGGATGACAGCTCTTTGCTCGCCAAGATTACGCCGTCAACGCCGCCGCAACGTGCCGCTTCGCTCCGCCTGACAGACGAGGGCAGGAAGCTGCTCGAGGCGGGCGATGCCTCGCGCGCGCTCGGACGACTGGAAAAGACCATCGCCATCGATTCGTCGAACCCGTACGGTTATTATTATCTCGCCAAGGCGCAGCACGCGCTCGGGCGCAATCAAGAGTCGCTGCGGTTTCTCGACGTCGCCGAGCCGCTGTTCGGAAACAATCCCTATTGGCTCGCGGAGGTCTTCGCATTGCGCGGCGAAAATTACCGGGCGCTCGGCTCCTACGAGCGCGCCGAAACGAATTACACGCAGGCGCTCCGCTTCAATCCCGGAAACAAAGTCGCCGCCGACGGGCTTGCGCGTGTTCAGAACGAGAACGGGCCGGCGCAGCGCTGAGAAACGTTATGCTCGTGCTCGGCGTGGAAACCTCGTGCGACGACACTGCGGCGGCCGTGCTCGCGGACGGCCGCAAAATCGTCTCCAACATCGTCTCGTCGCAGGACGCGGTCCATAGTCCATACGGCGGCGTCGTGCCCGAGCTGGCTTCGCGCCAGCACGTACGCAACATCCTGCCGATCATCGACGCGGCATTGAAGCAGGCCGGGATTTCTCTCGGCAACCTCGGTGGCATTGCGGTGACACGCGGTCCGGGCCTCGTCGGTTCGCTGCTCGTCGGACTCTCGGCCGTCAAGGCGATCGCCTATCGCTGGAACATTCCCTACGTCGGCGTCAATCATCTCGAAGCGCACCTGCTGGCGATTTTTCTCGACCGCGAGATCCCATTTCCGTATCTGGCGCTGCTCGCCTCCGGCGGGCATACGCTGCTCTATGTGGTGCGCGGTTTCGGCGACTATCGGTTTCTCGGCGGGACGCGCGACGACGCGGCAGGCGAGGCTTATGATAAGGTCGCCAAGATGATGGGACTCGGATATCCCGGCGGCCGCGTTATCGATCAGCTGTCGAAAAGCGGCAACGCCAAGGCAGTCGCGTTTCCGCGCGCGCGCATGAAAAAGGGCTCGCACGAGTTCAGCTTCAGTGGACTCAAAACCGCCGTGTGGCATTATCTCAAAGAAAGCCGCGGCGGCACCCCGCCGGCCGAAGTCGCCGCCAGCTTTCAGGAAGCCGTCGTCGACATGCTGATTGCACCGACACTTCGCGCCGCCATCGATCTCGACATCAAGGACATCGTGCTCGCCGGCGGCGTCGCGGCCAACAGCCGGTTGAGGGCCAAGATGACGGAAGCGGCTGCCGCCGAGGGCATCGAGCTTCACGCGCCGCCGCCGGCGCTCTGCACCGACAACGGGGCGATGATCGCGCTCGCTGGTTATCACATGCTGCAACGCGGCTTGCGCGACGATCTCCATCTCAATGCCGACGCCGACCTGACACTCTAAAGCGATTTGGGATTGTCGATTGCCACTTTCGATTAATCGAAAATCAAAAATCGAAAATTTTGGCATAAAAAAATAGTATGGCGAGCCTCTACCGGGACGCCCGCGAAGCGCTGAAAGATTCTGACTTCAAGCCGAAGAAGCGCCTCGGGCAGAATTTTCTCGTTCACGAATCGGTGCTCGACGCGATCATGCGGCTCGTCGAACCGGCTCCCGAGGACGAGATTCTAGAGATCGGCCCCGGTCTCGGCTCTTTGACGCGCCGGCTGGTCGAAAGCGGCGCGCGCCGCATCTTCGCAGTCGAAGTCGATCCGAAGCTGGTCGCGAAGCTGCGCGAGAGCGATCTGACGGCCCATTCGTCGCTCGAGCTGATCCACGGAGACATTCTGGAGCTGCCGCTCGAATCGATCCTGCCGGAGCGAAGTATCAAGCTTGTGGCGAACCTGCCTTACAGCATCTCGACGCCGGTGCTCTTCCGCTTGTTCGAGCTGCGCGAGCGATTTTCCTTCTTCGTTCTCATGGTGCAGCGCGAGGTCGCCGAGCGCATGGCGAGCGCGCCGGGGACCAAGACCTACGGCGCGCTGTCGGTGTGGTGCCAGATCTATGGCCGCATTGTCGCTAAAGTTCCGGTCGCACCCGAGGCGTTTTATCCTCGCCCCAAAGTAAGGTCGATGGTGCTGAAGATCGAGCTCCGATCCGAGCCGCTCATTGCGGCCGATGAGATTGCTGTAATGCAGGGATTGGTTCGCGCGTCATTCGGCCAAAGAAGAAAAACTCTGCTAAACAATCTTACCGGCGGGCTCAAACGACCGCGCGGGGAAATCGAGCGGCTGCTGCGTGCGCAAAACATCGATCCGATGCGGCGCGGCGAAACGCTCGCGGTCGACGAATTCGTCCGGCTCGCGCGTGCGATTCAAGTTCTGCGCATCCCCGCCTCTAACGAAAGTGACTGAGGAGTATGCCCGAGCTTCCCGAGGTCGAGACGATCTGCCGCGGTCTGCGCTCGCGCATCGTCGGTCGCCGCATCGTCGGCGTCGATGTGCTTGAGCCGCGACTCCGCACCCGCGTCGGCGAGGATTTCGCGTCGGCGCTCACCGGCAAAACCATTGCGGCGGTCAGCCGCCGCGCGAAATATATTCTGATCGACCTGGACGACGGCTCGGTCTGGATGACCCATCTCGGCATGTCGGGGAAGCTCATCTGGGTCAACGCCGGTAGACGGCGCGAAAAACACGATCACATCATCGTAAAACTCGATGGCGGCAACGAGCTTCGGTATCACGACCCGCGCCGTTTCGGCCTGTCGCTCGTCACCACGCGGGCCGAGCTCGGTTCGCTGCCGCACATAAAGACGCTCGGGCCCGAGCCGCTCGACGGAGAATTCAACGCGGACTACCTATACGGCGCTACGCGCGGCTCGCGGCGGAAAATCCGCGATCTGCTGATCGATCAGACGACCGTCGCCGGTCTCGGCAACATCTACGCCAACGAAATCCTTTTTCACGCCGGCGTGCGGCCGACGGCGCGGGCGTGGAAGCTCCGCCGCTCCGAGGTTGAACGTGTCGCGAAACTAACGCCGAAGATTCTGCGCGAGGCGATCCGCTGGTGCGGCACATCGTTTTCCGATTATCGCGACGCCGACAACCAATATGGCAACTTTCAAAAGCATCTCAGGGTCTACGATCGCGAGCGGGAGAAGTGCCGCGCGTGCGGCGCTTCGATAAAACGCGTGGCGGTCGGAAACCGCAGCGCCTTTTACTGCCCGCGCTGCCAGAAATGAAACAATTCAGCGCGACGCGAGCCCGCGCCGCGTCTTTTCGAATCCGAACAGCTTGATGAAGCCGCCGAAAGCGCGGTCGCTTAAAGCTTTCAAATGCTGGATGTATTCGGGCGTCTCGCGCCGGATCGTTTCCGCGTCGATTTTTCCACCCAGCTCGGTGATCTCGTCGCTGTTCGACGGAACGTTGAGCCAGCGCTCGATCATCGGCTGATCGACCTCCAGGTGAAACTGAAGCGCGTAGACTTTCTCGCCGTAGCGAAACGCCTGCTGCTCGCAGAGCGGCGACGACGCGAGGTGGTCCGCGCCGCGCGGCAGCTCGAAGGTGTCGCCGTGCCACTGGAAGATTTTTTCCCGGGCTTCGAAATGCGTGAGAAGGGGATCGCTCGAACCCTTCGCCGTGGTGGCGACGTCGTACCAGCCGATCTCCTTCTCGCAGTTTTTATACACCGATGCGCCCAGCGTTTTCGCGATCAATTGCGCTCCGAGGCAAATTCCCAAAACCGGCATGTCGCGATTGAGGGCGTTTTCGATGAGCCGCATCTCGGTGGCGAGATGCGGATATTCGGCCGTATCGTTGACGCTCATCGGCCCGCCGAGGACGACCAAGCCGTGATAGCCGTCGAGCGCCGGCTGCGCGTCCGGATGGCGGCCGAAATTCACGTAGCGGATGCGAAAACCGGCGCGTTTGAGAAGCGGATTGAGGGTGCCAAGAATTTCGTGCGGGACGTGCTGGAAAACGAGCAGTCGCGGCATCGCAGTCGCTAATCGGCTTTCGCCGGCGCGCCGACGATACGGATCTGCGTCGAGAGCTGGTAAGTCATTCCCTGATCGTCGTAATCGAGCTCGCCGAAAAATGCAAGATAACCTCTTTCCGGAGCACTCACCTCGCCGACAATCGTTCCGCCGGAAATCTCCACCGGCCGCTTCTTCCATGTGGCGGTGCGGAAATCCGCATTGGGCGCCTCCGCTACCCACAGCCGCGCGGCCTTCGGCGCGGCGGAGGAATCGACCGTAAGCCGCAGCTTGGAGCCGCTCGGCTCGTAGTTCCACTTCAGCGCCGGCATCGGCTTGCCGCTCATCTGATGCCGTGTGAACGCGGCAACGCCGTTCAGCAGACGGTTCATGCTGTCGGGATTGGGTTGGAGCAGGTCGTGGCCTGTGTTTGGCACATACAGCACCCATTTATCGCCCGGAAGGTCTTTCCAGTAGAGATTCAGCGCGTCGGTCACCCAGTAGAAATCGTTGCTCCCGTTGACGATGAACTTAGGCATTGAAAAGCGATCTCGGTAGCTCCACGGATCGACCATGCTCAAGAGGCGGCGGCCCTCCGGCGTTTGCGGGATCGGTAGGAGGCCGCGCTTGACGTAGGGTTGCAGACGCTCGCTGAACGCGCCGAAGGCTTCAATCTGCTTCGGCATCTGCGCGCCCATGTTGAGCGTGTCGATGACCATCGGCGCGATCGCGGCGACCCGCTTGTCCGCCGCGGCGGTGAGCCACGTCGTCCAGCCGCGCTTCGACAATCCGGACACAACAAAGCGCTCGACCGGTTGTTTCCAGTCACCGGCGGCGAATGCCTGCAAGGCATCCATTGCTTTGACAACGCTTTTTACCATTGGGAACAGCAGAGGCCAGTTCTCGTCCTTCGTCTTCAGATAACGGACGAACGTCTCGGCGATGAGGTTGTCTTCGTAGAGGCCGTCTTCGAGCAGCGGCTGGTTCGGAACGTTGTAGAGGAACGCGACCGGGGCGCCGATCTTGCGCGCGAGCTCCGTGCCGATGAGCGCGTGCGCCGGACGCGGCGAGCCGCCGGTGACCCAGAGAAACAGCGTCCGATTCGGCGCCGCGCCTTTCGGCTGATAAACCTGTAGCTCGTGACGCCAGGTGATGCCTTCCCAGTTCTGGGAAACGACTTGAAGCGTATAAATGCGATCGCCTGCTTGCTCGCTGGTGTCTTTTAGGCTCCAGGCGAACTCGGGCTCCGGTTTACGCAGATACTGTTCGAGATCGGCGAAGGCGAGCGAAGGAAGTAAAAAAAAGGCGAATGCGGCTAAGGAAAAGCGCGCGCGCGAAAGCATGAAGTCATTTTGAACGAGCGGAGACGATTGTGCAATGAGGGGACAGGAACATCCTCAGCCGATGACTTTGTAATCTCCTCCCAAGTAGCTCCGGCACAGCGCCTGGTACGTCGAAGACCCCATCTTGATCCAGTTGAGCGCCTCGCCGCCGATCTCTTTTTTCACCGTGGCGGGTGTGCCGGCGGCCAGCACATGCGGTGGAATCTTCGTGTGGGGGACGACGACGCTGCCCGCGGCGATCAGCGACTCCTCGCCGATTTCGGTATTTTCCAGGATCGTCGCGTTCATACCGATGATCGCACCGCGCCGGATGACGCAGCCTTCCATAATCGCACCGTGGCCGACAGTGACGTCGTCTTCGATGATCGTCGGTGCCTCGCCCTGATGAATGACGCAGTTGTCCTGGACGCTCGTGCGCGCGCCGATGACGATCGGATAGGCGTTCTGATCGGAGCGCAGCACCGCGCCGAACCAGATGCTCGAATCCTCTCCGACGGTGACGTCTCCGATCAAAACCGCGGTCGGAGCGATGAACGCTTGCGGCGAGATTTTAGGCCTGCGGCCTTTGTATTCGATGATCATCGAAGCCACCTCCGCGGAAGTCGTTTCAAGCTATTGGATGGCAGACGCCAAATCAATCCCGCAAGCGAAAGGCCGAGACAGCCGTCGCGACGATGCTGTCGCCGATTGCGAGCGAAGCCGTCGCGCCCGGCGAAGGCGCGTTCAGCACGTGGATCGCGTTGCCGATCTGCCGGATGACGAAATCGTCGAGCAGCGCGCCGTCCGCTGCGACCGCTTGCGCGCGGACGCCCGCGCCGCCCGGCTGTAAATCGTCAATCGTGATCTCTGGCACGAGACGCTGAAGCGCTCGCGTGAAGGCACTCTTGCTGAGCGAGCGGTACTGCTCCGCAAGGCCCACGCGCCAGTAGCGCCGCGCCACGGAGCGAAAGCCGGAAAAGGACAGCGTCTCCCACAGGTCACGCGGACTAAAATCCGTCTTGCGATAGCCCTCGCGCGCGAGCGCGAGCACGGCGTTGGGGCCGGCCTCGACGTAGCCATGGATCGATCGGGTAAAATGCACGCCGAGAAAGGGAAAGCGAGGATCGGGCACCGGATAGATAAGTCCTTTGATCAGATCGTTTTTTTGCGGCGCGACTTTGTAATACTCTCCGCGGAAGGGAACGATCTGCACGCCGACGCGAGCAAACGCTTGCTCCATCAGGCGCGCGATGCGATCGGAGAAGAGTCCGCCGCAATTGATGAGAAAACGACCGCGGAACTCCTCCCGGCCGGTGCCGAGAATCATCTCATTGGGGGATGAAGAAATATATTTGACGTTACGCGACGTGAAAATGTCACCGCCGAACGCGCGCACGTTTTTCGCGTACGCCTCGGCCACACGGGTGAAATCGATAATGCCCGTAGCGGGCGAATGAATCGCGCGGATACCGCGCGCGTGCGGCTCGATCTCTTTGAGACGCTCGGGACCGATCATTTGCAGGCCGGAAACTCCGTTCGCCGTCCCGCGACGGTAAAGCTCTTCGAGCCGCGGCAGCTCGGCCTCGTTCGTCGCGACAATGACTTTGCCGCAAAGGTCGTAGCGTATGCCGTTGCGGTCGCAGAACTCCAACAGCGCGCGCCGTCCGGACACGCACGTCGCTGCTTTCAGCGAACCGGGCTTGTAGTAAATGCCGGCGTGGATGACGCCGCTGTTGTGACCCGTCTGGTGGCGCGCGATCTCGGATTCTTTCTCGAGTACAACGATGCGCAGGCGTGGAAACCGTTCCGCCATTTTCATCGCGGTGGCGAGGCCGATAATGCCGCCGCCGATGATGATGATGTCGTATTGGCCGCCCGCCATACCGTTAGGTGTCGACCGTGTCGAATTCCAGGCGGCAGGCGAGCCCTTCGACCGGCAAGGCGATCATGGTGGATGGCGCCTAGTGCTTCTCGATTGCCGTCTGGATTTGCTTGTCTCTCAGCCTGCGGACGAGCTCGTCGTACGATTGGTTGGCGATGATGCGGTTGAACTGGGAGCGATAGTTGTTAACGATGCTGATGTTTTCTACGACGACGTCGTAGATTTTCCATTCTTTGCCGGCCTGCCGAAGCCGGTAATTAAGCGCGTATTCTTCGCCTTTTGCGGTGAGTATCCTGCTCTGGACCTCGGCGTAGTCGCTGTCGATCATTTCTTTGCCGTAAACGAATTTCTCGTTCGTGTACGATTCGATTTGTTCGATATAAGCGCGCTCGAGGAGGTCGGTGAAAAGCTGCGTAAATTCATCCTGCTCTCTCGGACTTCGATTTCTCCATTCCGCGCCTAACGAGCGGCGGGCCATCTCCGTGAAATCGAAGCGCGCATAGAGCGCTTTTCGGAGCAGGTCGCGGCGCTCTTTTTTCTTCGCTTCGCTCTTGAGCCCGGGATTTTTCAGAATCGTCGTGATTTCATTTACCGTCCCGCGCACCTGGTCGGTCGGCGTCAACAAGTCGGGTCTTGTCGCCGGCGCCGCCGGGGGTTGCGATTTTGCCGGCCCGCGCGCTTTATCCGGCGCGGCCGCCGCCGCCGGGAGTGTATTCATCAAGCAGCATATCACCAGCGCCGCAGCCGCGGCAGGAGCGAAGTTACTGCCCATTATTGCTTCCCTTCTCGCCGGCGGTCTTGTCCCTCCCGCCTTTATCGCCGCCGCCCTTGGAGGTGAGGTCGCCGCCGATAAGTTTGCCGAGCAAGTCAATTATATCGGGTGGCGATTCCGTCTCGCGAATCTTGCCTCCGCTGGGGATGAGTTTGTCGGAAGAACCCGGGCTGATTAGAACGAACTTGTCGCCAATGAGTCCGCGCGAGCGAATCGAAGCGATGACGTCGTCCTGCAGCTTGACATCCGCATTCATGCGAAATCCCAAGCGGGCACGGTCGCCGGCGAGTGACAAGGTCTCGACGCGCCCGACTTTGACGCCGGCGATCTCGATCGGATCGCCTGGCTTGAGGCCGGCAACGGAGGCGAAGTCGGCGTAAACGACATAGCCTTGATTTCCGAGAACCTCGAGCTTTCCGAGGCGAACGGCGAGATATCCGAGGCAGAGGATGCCGATCAGAACGAAGATACCGACGGCGATTTCAGTACGCGTATTGTTCACGGCTTCTCCTACAGGACTTGTATAGGTCCTTCCGTATCTCCTCGAATGAATTGCTGAACAATAGGGTTTTTTGAAGCCTGGAACTCGTTCGAGGGTTTGATCTCTTCGATCACGCCGTTGGCGAGAATCGCCACGTAATCGGAAATATCGAAGACCTGCGGAATCGTGTGGCTTACAACGACGGCGGTGAAGCCGAATGTCCGCTGTGTCCGCGCGATCAGCTGGTGAATGCTCGCGGCGAGAATCGGATCGAGGCCCGTCGTAGGCTCGTCGAAAAGGACGATCTGCGGATCGGTCACGAGAGCGCGCGCTAGGCCGGCGCGCTTTCGCATGCCGCCGGAAAGCTCCGCCGGAAATTTATAACCCATGCCTTCGAGACCGACCTGTTCCAAACGGTCGTCCACTTTCTTTTGAATCTCGGTCTCGTTGAGACGCGTTTTTTCGCGCAGCGGGAAGGCCACGTTGTCGAAAATAGTCATCGAGTCGAGCAACGCCGCGCCCTGAAAAAGGACGCCGAACCGGCTCCGGATTTCATAGAGCTCTTTCTGTTTGAGCTTCGTGATATCGGTGCCATCGACCAGGATTTCCCCGCGATCGGGCGTCAGCAACAGGTTCAGGTGTTTTAGGAGCACGGTCTTGCCGCAGCCGCTCGTTCCGACGATCGTCGTCGTTTTCCCGGTGACGAATTCCAGGTTGACGCCCCTCAGAACTCGTTGTGTCCCGAAGCTCTTATGCAGATCGACTACTCGTATCATTGGGCGAACGCGATTTAAAGCATAATCGACGTCAAAAAGTAATCCCAAACCAGAACAAGAACAAACGACAGCACGACGGATTCGGTCGTCGCTTTGCTGACTCCCGTCGCCATCGGCGGCGCGTTGAATCCCTTGTAGCAGCACACCCAGGTGATAATAAGGCCGAAGCTCAACGATTTCACGAAGCCGCTGTAGACGTCCTGGAACACGACGCTCGTATCCATGCCGGCGAAATAGCTGCCGGAGCTGACGCCCAGGAGCCCTACGCCGATGATGTAAGCGCCGAAAATGCCGACGACGTCGAAGATCGCCGTCAACAGTGGCATCGCTATCAGGCTCGCGATGATACGCGGAGACACCAGATACTTGACGGGATTGATCGCCATTGAAGAAAGCGCGTCGATCTGTTCGGTCGCGCGCATGGTGCCGAGCTCGGCCGCCATGGCGGAGCCGGTCCTGCCGGTGACCATGAATGCGGAGAGCACCGGGCCCAACTCGCGCAAAAGGCTGAGCGCCGCGGCGGAGCCGAGCCAGCTTTCGGCGTTGAACTTCCGCAGGCTATAATAAAATTGAAATCCCATCACCATGCCGGTAAAAAAGCCCGACAGGAGGACGACGGACAGCGAGTCGACGCCGATCGTCTTTAGATGATAGACGACAAGCCGAAGTTTCGCCGGCGGACGGAACGCCAAGCCGACCGCGGAGAGCAGAAAGAGGAAGATTCTACCCATCTCCGAAAGCTGGCGTAGAGTAAATCTGCCGATTTGACTTAAGAGGAAAAGCATCGCTGTGCGGGTTAACCTCACGCTAATATAAAAAAGCCGGAAGATTTGCAAGTCGATGGCGGTTACAAAGTCGAAATTCGCTCCCGACGAAACGGTGGACACGGTCTTCAACGGGAAAGTCTCCATCATCCAGAAGCGAACTGGATACCGTTTTTCGATCGATGCGCTGCTGCTGGCGCATTTCGCGACGGTGAAGAACGCTCGGAGGATCGTCGACCTTGGCTCCGGTAGCGGCGTTGTCGGCATGATCCTGGCCGAGCTCGATCGTGACGCCGAGGTGGTCGGGATCGAGCTGCAGGAAAGCATGGTCGAACGCGCACGCAGAAGCGCGGCGCTCAACGGCTTCGCCAGCCGCGTGACGTCGCTGCTCGGAGACGTTCGCGCGATCGGTTCGCTCCTCGGAAGAGAAACTTGCGATTATGCGGTCGCGAATCCGCCTTACCGGGCGGCTTCCAGCGGCAGAATCAATCCCGACGCGGAAAAGCGCATGGCGCGTCACGAGATTGTCGCCGGCGTCGGCGACTTCGTGCGCGCCGCCGCGCATGCCGTGCGGCCCGGCGGCGGCCTCGCCGTCGTCTATCCGGCGGGGCGCCTGATCGATTTGCTCGAAACGATGCGGCGGGAGCGTTTCGAGCCCAAGCGCCTCAGGCTCGTGCATTCGTTTGCGGGCGCGGAAGCGTCGCTCGCGTTGGCCGAAGGCGTTAAAAACGGCCGCGCCGAACTCAAGGTATTGCCGCCTTTAACGATCTATACTGCCGGACGCGAGTACACGCCGGAGGTATGCGCGCTGCTGGCAGGCAAAATTGAAAGCTAAGCCTTGCGCCGTCGCGCGTGGGCAGCGAAAAGCCTGTTGAGCGCGCGGCGGATTTCCGGGTCCTTGACGGAGTGCAGCGTCTCTTCTCCGAGCGCTGCGGGCGCCTGAGGGGCGGCTAGAGTGTCCGTTGCGGCGATTTCAGCGATTGACGAAGTTACTTCGCCGACGTAGAAAAAAATATTCTTGACTACCTCGCGTCCGAGCTTCTCGTTAACCTTGTCGGTGATCGTGTCCTTCATGTACTGCAGTTGCTGCATCCAGACGTGACTCGATACTTTGACGAACAGCGTGCCGTTGCGGATTTTCTCCGGCTGGGCGTTACGCGCGATGATATCGCCGACGACTTCGTTCCAGATCGGCCACACGCCATATTCGGCCAGCCTTCCGGACGGATCGATGCGCTTAAGCGACTTCTCCAATACTTGACCCAGCTGCTCGACGAACGCATCGTTCTTCGCCATATGCGCAAAGTTATAACAAAACGTCACTCTCGGAGCCAGAATTTTTTATTTATTGCGGCTCGTAAGAACATCAAATTTTCATACCGAAATGACGCGAAGCGCGATCTTTCATTCGGAGAACGAAGTCGCCGCTTTCTGTCAAGAAAAATTTTTTTGAAATGAAAAAAAAATTTCTTGACAATCATTTTAAATGGTCTCATAAGGGCCTTTGTCATAACAATATATTGGGGTAGAATAGAAGGGATGCCCACTACACCTAGGGCGGGCCTTCGGATTGGAGTTGCGCGATGGCAAAAGCCGCACCGTATGAAACCAGCGAAAATCCAGGGAAAAACGGTCCCACAGGTCTGACCCTTGAGCGATATTTCACTCGCGCCGGGATCAGCCCATACGACGAGATGGAATGGGAGGTGCGGTCGGCCGCCATTGTCAATGAAAAAGGCAAGGTCGTTTTCGAGCAGGCAAACGTCGAGATTCCCAAAGCCTGGTCGCTGATGGCGACCAATGTCGTGGTATCGAAGTATTTCCGCGGGCCGCTTGGGAGTCCTCAGCGCGAGCATAGCGTCAAGCAACTCATCGGCCGCGTCGTCAATACCGTAACCGGTTGGGGAAGGAAGGACGGGTATTTCGCGACGGAGGAGGACGCCCAGACGTTTTCCGACGAGCTCACGCATATCCTCGTCCACCAGCTCGCCTGCTTCAACAGCCCGGTGTGGTTTAACTGCGGCATCGAAGAAAAGCCGCAGTGCTCGGCTTGTTTCATCTTATCGGTCGACGACACGATGGAATCGATCCTCGACTGGTACCGCAAAGAGGGTGTTATCTTCAAAGGCGGCTCCGGTTCGGGCGTCAACCTGTCGAAAATCCGCTCCGCTAAGGAGCAAATGACCGGCGGCGGCACTGCGTCAGGGCCGGTGTCCTTCATGAAGGCTGCCGACGCCTCTGCCGGCGTCATCAAATCCGGCGGCAAAACACGGCGTGCGGCGAAGATGGTCATTCTCAACTCCGACCATCCCGACATCGAAGAGTTCATTAAATGCAAGGTCGAGGAAGAGAAAAAGGCTTGGGCGCTGATCGACGCCGGCTACGACGCGAGCCTCGACGGCCCTGCCTACGGCAGCGTGTTTTTCCAGAACGCCAACAACTCGGTGCGCGCCACCGACGAATTCATGCAGGCGGTCATCGAGGATCGCGATTGGCAGACGCGTTACGTCAAAAGCGGCGAGGTCTGCGATACGTATAAAGCGCGGGACCTGCTGCGCATGATCGCCGAGGGGACGTATTTCTGCGGCGATCCGGGTATGCAGTTCGACTCTACGATCAACGATTGGCACACGTGCGCGAATACGGGGCGCATCAACGGCTCGAATCCGTGCTCCGAGTACATGCATCTCGACAATTCCGCGTGCAATCTCGCGTCGCTCAACCTGCTCAAGTTTCTCCGCGACGACGGCGGCTTCGACGTGGACGCATTTCGCCGGACCGTCGATATCATCATCCTCGCGCAAGACATTCTGGTAGACAATTCGTCGTATCCCACGCCGGAAATCGCCGCCAACGCGCACGCATTCCGCGAGCTCGGCATGGGCTACGCCAATCTAGGCGCGCTGCTCATGTCGCTGGGCTTGCCTTACGACTCCGACGGCGGACGCGCTTATGCGGCCGCCATCACGGCGCTCATGTCCGGTGAAGGATATTTGCAGTCCGCGCGGGTCGCCGCCGCTTTACAGCCGTTCGAAGGTTTCGATACGAACCGCCAGCCGATGCTCCGCGTTCTCGGCAAGCACCGCAGCGCGGCCTACAAGATCTCGCCGTCGCAGGTGCCGCTCGATCTTCTCGCCGCGGCGCGCGAGTCCTGGGACGAAGTCTGCAAAGAGGCCGAGGTCCACGGCGTCAAGAACTCGCAGATCTCCGTTCTTGCGCCGACCGGCACGATCGCCTTCATGATGGACTGCGACACGACCGGCGTCGAGCCCGACATCGCGCTCGTCAAGTACAAAAAGCTCGTCGGCGGCGGACTCCTGAAGATCGTCAATCACACTGTCCCGCGCGCGCTCCGGCGTCTCGGCTACGATGTGAAGCAGATCCAGGACATGATGGAGTACATCGAGGAGCACGAGACGATCGAGGGCGCGCCGCATCTGCGCGACGAGGACCTGCCGGTCTTCGACTGCGCCTTCAAGCCGCAGAACGGCAGCCGCACGATCCATTATATGGGTCATTTGAAGATGATGGGCGCCGTGCAGCCGTTCATCTCCGGGGCCATCTCGAAGACGATCAACATGCCGTCGGACGTGAGTGTGGACGAGATCATGCAGGCCTACGTCGAGGCTTGGAAGCTCGGCGTCAAGGCGGTGGCGATTTACCGCGACGGCTCAAAGCGCACGCAGCCGCTCAACACCTCGAAAGAAGAAGCGAAAGCTTCGAAGACTGAAGCGAAGGAAACGCGCCCATTCAGACGCAAACTCCCCGATGAGCGCCGTTCGATCACGCACAAGTTCGACATCGCGGGCCATGAAGGCTACATCACCGCGGGTATGTACGAAGACGGACAGCCGGGAGAGATCTTCATCGTCATGTCCAAGGAAGGCTCGACGATCTCCGGGCTAATGGACTCGTTCGCCACTGCGATTTCCATGTCGCTGCAGTACGGCGTGCCGCTGAAGGCGCTCGTCGACAAGTTCAGCCACATGCGCTTCGAGCCGTCGGGATTCACGAAAAATCCGAACATCCCGATCGCCAAATCGATCATGGACTACATCTTCCGCTGGCTCGCGACGAAGTTCCTCGATGGCGACGCGCAGCAGGAGGCAGGAGTCATACGCGACAACGGAGGCGAGGAGAGCGTCGAGGCTAAAGGCGAGCATAAGGTCGTTCAACTCGCAGCCGCCGCTCCGCGCGGCGGAGCCCCGGTATCGATCAGCAGCGTCACGAGCCTGTATCAGCAGGACGCGCCGCCGTGTCCCGACTGCGGCGCGATCATGATCAGGAGCGGCGCCTGCTATAAATGCATGAACTGCGGAGCCGTGAGCGGCTGCTCGTAAGGCTTCTGCAGCACATAACGACGAGGAATGGGAGAAGTAAAGTCTTTCTGCACTAAAGCGCTCAGCGCCGCGAAGCTTTGCACGTACTGCGGGCGGCGGCTCTCCGTCTTCGGGGGCCGCTTCGACACGAAAGTAAAAGACTTCATCGTGCCGCTTTCGAAGGGCGGGGAAGACACTCCCGAAAATACCGTCGCAAGCTGCAAGGAGTGTCAGTTTTTAAAGGGCGATTATTTGAATTACGCACTCCTGCCGATGAGCCGAACCCGACTGCTCGGCGATATTCGCCGCTATCTCGCCGAGATCAGACAACTTGTCGGCAGCCGCAGCTCGATCGTGGATCTGCCCAGCTCGCGCCGCTAGCGCCCGCTACCTCGCCGCAACCTATTTTTTCTGCAAATTCAGCAGACCGCTTTGGCTGTCGATGTCGAGGCGGAAGTTGCTCAAGAAATTGAGCCCTAGAAGGCCCGCGACCGCCGCATCCGGGAAGACGTCGTGGACCGCGACCGTCACGTTTTTGAGCTCCATGCCGCCGACCTCCATCGATCGGACGGTGGCGAGCGGAGCCTGGATAACGCCGTTTGCCGTGTTGAAAGAAAGCGTGGGCGGATTTGGGCCGAGGTCCAGGTTGATGGCGGCGGCCGTCGCCTGAGAGATCGTCGTATAGCTCGCTCCGGTATCGACCACGAAGTTTACCGGAACAGTGCCGTTCAGCACGCCTTTGACGACCATGAGATCGCCGCGTCGCTGAAACTGGATGGACGCCTTGTCCGGCTTAGGCGGCGCGACCGGAGCTGCCTGCTGCTCCGCGCGTCGAATCAATGTCGCCCGGGAGCGAGATTGCTCGGGAATTTCGTTGATATTGTTCGTGAAGTGGACGATTCCTGCGGCGTCGGTCCAGCGATACATCTCGACGATCTGCGCTCGCGCCGACGCCACGGCTGCGAGTAATGCCGCCGCGATCAAAACCGGTCTAACATTCATCGGCGTCAATGTACCACAACCGCACGGCGAGAAAAACGCGCTTTAGCCGCCTTTACATGGGGGGATGTCTGTGTTAGAAATATTATCAATAAAATCAAGAAAGAGAGATGATGAACGGAGGAACGATGGGAATTGCTCAACCTGAGCGCAAAGAAGTGATTGAGCAGTTCAAACTCCATCAGAGCGATACTGGCTCGCCGGAGGTTCAAGTCGCTTTGCTGAGCCAGCGCATTGATCACCTCACGGAGCATTTCAAGATCCACGTGAAGGATCACCACTCCCGCCGCGGGCTTCTCAAGCTGGTCGGCCAGCGGAGAAGGCTTCTCGATTATCTCCGCAAGAACAACTACGAGAGATACCGAAGCTTGATCCAGCGGCTAGGCATCCGCAAGTAGTGGTTCTCGCTGGCGCTCCTCCCGCCCGGTTTTCACACTTTCCTGCCGTTCATTCAGAGGGTCCAACCCATGGTTAAAAAAATACAAGTCGATTTTCACGGCCGTCCTTTATCTATAGAGGTCGGCCGGGTGGCCAAGCAGGCCGACGGCGCCGCGCTGGTCCAATACGGCGAGACTGTCGTGCTCGTCACCGCTGTCGCTGCAAAGGAAGTAAGGGCCGAAGCGGATTTCTTTCCGCTCACGGTCGACTACCAGGAGCGGACCTTCGCCGCCGGTAAAATTCCCGGCGGTTTTTTTAAGCGTGAAGGGCGTCCTTCGGAAAAGGAAATCCTAACGTGCCGGTTGATCGACCGGTCGATCAGGCCGCTTTTCGCCGGCGGCCTTCGCGCCGAAACCCAAATCATCGCCACCGTCCTCTCCGCGGATCGCGAAAATGATCCCGATGTCGTCGCTATGCTCGGCGCATCCGCTGCGCTCGAAGTCTCCGATATTCCGTTTAACGGACCTCTCGCCGGCGTCCGAATCGGCCGGGTCAATCGGCAGTGGGTAATGAATCCCACGCAAAGCCAGCTCCAGGAGAGCGACGTCGATATCTTTCTCTCCGGCAGCCGCGACGCCATCGTCATGGTCGAGGGCGGCGCGCGCATTGTCCCCGAGGACGAGATCCTCGAAGCGCTGTTCAAGGGCCACGAGGCGATTCAGCCGCTGCTCGATTATCAGGAAGAGATCAAGCGCGCCGTCGGCAAAGCCAAGCGGCAGGTCCCTCTTATCGAGACGGATAAGAACCTGCTCCAAAGCGTCGAAGGATTGGCGCGCGACAAGATTCTGGGCGCCATCGCGATCGGTGAGAAGCTCGAGCGCTATAAAAAACTCGATGAGGTCAAGCGCGAAGTCATCGAGCAGGCGGCGCAGCAGTTCCCGGAGCGCGAGAAAGAGATTAAAGCGAGCTTCGACGAGCTCAAAAAGAAATACTTCCGCTATCAGATCGTGCACGACCGCCGCCGCATCGACGGCCGCGGCCTTAAGGATATCCGGCCCATCACCTGCGAGATCGAGGTCCTGCCGCGCACGCACGGCTCGGCGCTATTCACGCGCGGCGAGACCCAAGCGCTCGTGGTTGCGACGCTCGGTACTACCTCCGACGAGCAGAAGATCGACGCGCTGATCGGCGAGCACTATAAAAAATTCATGCTGCATTATAATTTTCCGCCGTTCAGCGTCGGCGAGGTCAAATTTCTGCGCGGCCCGAGCCGCCGCGATATCGGCCACGGCAACCTGGCCGAGCGCGCGCTGATTCCAGTGCTGCCGCCGGAAGAAGCTTTTCCCTATACCGTCCGGGTGGTCTCTGAGATTCTCGAATCGAACGGGTCCACTTCGATGGCGACTGTCTGCGGCGGCTCGCTGGCATTGATGTCGGCCGGCGTGCCGACCCGCGCGCCCGTCGCCGGCATCGCAATGGGGCTCATCAAAGAAGGCGATCAGATCCGCGTTCTTTCGGACATTCTCGGCGATGAGGACCATCTCGGCGATATGGATTTCAAAGTCGCGGGCACGAGCCAAGGCGTCACATCGCTGCAGATGGATATTAAGATCGCCGGCGTTACGCGCGAGGTCATGCGCGACGCGCTCTACCAGGCGAAGGAAGGCCGCGAGCATATCCTCGGTATCATGAACCAGACGATCTCCGAGCCGTGCCGTGAGATGTCGAGTCACGCTCCGCGTATCATCACGCTCAAAGTCCGGCCCGAGAAGATCCGCGAGATCATCGGCCCCGGAGGCAAGGTCATCCGCGGCATCGTCGAGGAGACTGGCGTAAAGATCGACGTCGAGGACGACGGCACGGTCATGATCGCATCGAACGACGAGGCGGCGAGCCGCCGCGCGATCGAGATGGTCCAACGCATTGTCGCGGAGCCGGAAGTCGGAAAGATTTACCGCGGTACGGTGAGAAAGATCGTCGACTTCGGCGCTTTCGTGGAAATTCTCCCCGGCACCGACGGCCTGCTGCATATCTCGCAGCTCGCGCCCGAGCGCGTCCGGCGTGTCAGCGACGTGCTGAGCGAGGGCGACGAGGTGATGGTGAAAGTCCTGGACATCGACAAACAGGGAAAGATCAAGCTCAGCCGCAAAGAGGCGCTCGAAGAGGCGAACGCCACGTAAGCCTCGCTTGCGTCCAAAGCAATCGTGTTCAACAAGACCGTTCTCGCCAACGGCATCCGCGTGGTTTCCCGCGAGATGCCCGGCACCCGTTCCGTGACCCTCGGAATCTGGGTGGAAAACGGCTCGCGCCACGAATCCCGCCGCCAAAACGGCATCTCGCATTTCATCGAGCATCTCTTCTTCAAGGGTACCGAGCAGCGGAGCGCCGCGCGCATCGCCGAGGAGATGGATTCGGTCGGCGGCGTGCTCAACGCTTTCACCGCCAAAGAGTACACCTGCTACTACGCCAAGGTGCTGGACGAAAATCTTCCGCTCGCGGTCGACCTCCTATGCGACATTTTTCTGCACTCGGTTTTCGATCCTGAAGAGATCGAGCGGGAGCGGCAGGTCATTCTCCAGGAGATCTCGCAGACCGAGGATACTCCCGACGACTACGTGCACGATCTCTTTAGCCTGGATTTTTTCGCCGATCATCCGCTAGGCCGACCGATCTGCGGCGATCCCGAGACCGTCAACGCGCTTCATCGCGAAGATTTTCTCGCCTTCGTCCGCGACCGCTATCTTCCCGGCCGCGTCATCGTTTCCGCCGCCGGAAACCTGAAGCATGAATATCTCACGGAAGAGATCGCGCGGCGTCTAGGCTCGATTGAGCGAGCTGCGCAATTGCGCGACGGCGAAGGCGCCGTGCCGCAGCTGCAAAACGGCATCTTCCAACATGCGAAAAAGCTTGAGCAGGCGCACCTGTGCTTCGGCCTCGCCTCGGTGAATCAGTCGGACCCGCGCCGCTATGTCGCCTACGTGCTCAATACGCTGCTCGGCGGCGGGATGAGCTCGCGGCTTTTCCAGGAGATCCGCGAAAAACGCGGACGCGTTTACTCCGTCTATTCTTTTCTTTCGTCTTACCGCGACATCGGCTATCTCGGAATTTACGCGGGTACGAGCGTCGAATGGAGCGAAGAGGTCGTAGAGCTGGTCATCGCCGAGATCAAAAAGCTCGCCGCCGGCGAGATCCGCGACGACGAGATCGAGCGCACGAGAAATCAGCTCGTGGGCAATATCATTCTCGGCCTCGAGAGCTCGGATTCGTGGATGCGCGACATCGCCAAGGACGAGATCTTTTTTGGCCGGGCGATTTCGCTCGACGACGTTATCCGCGACATCCGCGCCGTCACCCGGGACGCCGTCGTCGAGCTGGCGGCCTCGACCCTCCGGCCGGAAGCGATGGCGCTCACGCTGCTCGCCGACATCGGCAAAAAAAAGCTGGATTTCGGAAGCTCTTTTGGAGTATGAGTTTCTAGTTCCCGGTCGCGGTATTCGGCCCACGCGGCTGCGAAACGCGAGACTTTTTCTCTTACATGGAAGAGGTTCGAATTCAGATCATGCGGGTGCGTGACCGCGCGCGCGACCTGCCTCTCCCCGATTACATGACCGAGGGCTCCGCCGGCATGGATCTCGCGGCCGATCTGGACGAGGACTTGCGCCTCGAACCGCTCGAACGCGCGCTGATTCCGACGGGCGTCGCGATCGCTCTGCCGAAGGGGTTCGAGGCGCAGATTCGGCCACGGAGCGGCCTCGCGCTGCGCGAAGGCGTGACGCTGGTGAATAGCCCCGGGACGATCGATGCGGACTATCGCGGCGAGATTCAATTGATCACCATCAATCTCGGCCGCGAAACGGTAATCGTTCGACGCGGACAGCGCGTCGCGCAGATGATCGTGCAGCGCGTCTGCCGCGTCCATTGGCAGGAAGTCGAAGCGCTGCCGGCGTCTAAGCGGCAAGAAGGCGGCTTCGGACACACCGATAAAAAATAATATTGAATAATGAATGTTGAATTTCTAATTCCAAACTCAAAATTAACCATTCAACATTAGGGTTCAATCGTTGATTGCACGATATACGAGGCCGGAAATGGGCCGCATCTGGACGGAAGAAAACCAATTCCAGAAGTGGCTCGATGTCGAGATTCTTGCGACCGAGGCCCTCGAACAATTGGGCACCGTGCCGAAGGGCGTCGCAGCGCGCATCCGTAAAAAAGCGCGCTTCGACGTCGAGCGAATCCGCGAGATCGAGCGCGAGGTCAAGCATGAAACCATCGCTTTCTTGAGCTCGGTCGCGGAATATGTCGGCGACGAGGCGCGCCACCTGCACGTCGGCATGACGTCGTCGGACGTTATGGACACCGCCTTCGCGCTCCAGCTCAAAGAAGCGTCGGCGATCTTGATCGAGGACGTCAAAGAAATGATCCGCGTCCTGCGGCGGCAGGCGCTCAAATACAAAGACACGCCGATGATCGGCCGCACGCACGGGGTGCATGCAGAGCCGATCACGTTCGGATTGAAGTTAGCCGTCTGGCACGAGGAGATGCGGCGCAATCTCGCGCGGCTTCAGGCCGCGGCCGACGACGTCGCGGTCGGAATGATCTCCGGCGCGGTCGGCACGTTCGCGCAGATCTCGCCGAAGGTCGAAGCCTACGTTTGTAAGAAGACGGGTCTCAAGCCAGCGCCGGTCTCGAACCAGATCATCCAGCGCGACCGACACGCCTTTTTCTTCGCGACGCTCGCGGTGATTGCGAGTTCGCTGGAAAAATTCGCCGTCGAGGTGAGGCATCTGCAGCGCACCGAAGTTCAGGAGGCCGAGGAGCCGTTCACAGCAGGTCAGAAGGGCTCTTCCGCTATGCCGCACAAGCGCAATCCGATTCTCTCCGAAAACGTCGCCGGCCTGTCGCGGCTCATGCGTTCTTACGCGCTGGCGGCAATGGAGGACGTTGCGCTGTGGCACGAACGGGATATCAGCCATTCTTCGGTCGAGCGAGTGATCGCGCCCGACGCTACGATCCTACTCGATTTCATGCTGCGCCGAATGACCTACGTCCTCGGCAACCTTGTCGTCTATCCTGATAACATGCTCCGCAACATGGGAAAGAGCGGCGGCGCGATCTTCTCCGAGCGGATTCTCTTGAAACTGGTGGAAAAAGGCATTGCTCGGGACCAGGCCTACCGCATGGTCCAGCGTCATGCACTGAAGGTCGGGAGAGAAGGCGGCGAGCTCAAGCGCGAGCTCTTGAGCGATCCGGAGGTCCGGCGCTACCTCTCGCCCGCGGATATCGAGGACGCGCTGGATGTAAAGCATCACCTCAAAAACGTCGACGCGATCTTCAAGCGGGTCTTTCATTGAGCGATTATGCGCGCTAAAATTTTTATTTCCTTCAAGAACGGAGTGCTCGATCCACAGGGAAAGGCGGTCGAGCGGTCTCTGCATACGCTGGGCTACCAGGAGGTCCGCGACGTGCGCATGGGGAAATATCTCGAAGTCGAACTGGACGCCGCGTCCCGCGAAACGGCGGAGGCTCGGCTCCGGGAGATGTGCGATAAACTGCTCGCCAACCCCGTGATCGAGGACTACCGATTTGAGATTGAAAATTAAGAACATAGAAGGCAGCAGCCAGAATTCAGAAGTCGGATGGGAGATATTCTGTTTGCATTCTCCGGCTCTTCCTTCTGACTCCTGGCTTGTCTATTTATTCTGAGACCTATTTTATGAGATGGGGCGTCATCGTTTTTCCCGGCTCCTGTGACGATCACGACGTCTACGACGCCATTAAGCGCGTGCTCAAGCAGAAGGTCGAGTTTCTCTGGCATAAAGACCGGCTGCCCGCCGGACTTGACTGTGTGGTGCTGCCGGGCGGATTTTCTTACGGCGATTATCTCCGCTGCGGCGCGATGGGGCGCTTCTCGCCGATCATGGGAGATGTCGTCGAGTTCGCCGCCCGCGGCGGGCTTGTTCTCGGCATCTGCAACGGCTTCCAGATTCTCTGCGAATCGGGCCTTTTGCCGGGCGCGCTCGTGAGGAACGCTTCACTGCAGTTTGTTTGCAAGCCGGTTTATCTCCGCGTCGAGGAGACCGATACCCCATTTACGTCCTCGGCGAAGAAAGGCCAGCTCTTGCGCCTACCGGTGAAGCACGGCGAAGGCTGCTACTTCGCCGACGCCGCGACGCTGGAGCGCCTCAAGGAAAATCGCCAGGTGCTGCTCCGGTATGTCGACGCCAAGGGAAAAGCCACGGCGGCGGCCAATCCGAACGGCTCGCTCGACAACATCGCGGGTGTTTGCAACGAGGCAAGAAACGTCTTTGGCCTGATGCCGCATCCGGAGGATGCGACCGAAAAGATTCTCGGCAGCGATGACGGGCTCAAGATCTTCTCCTCGATTATCTTGGCCGTAGGCAGACCCGAGAAAAAAGCATGGGCGGGGTGAGCGCGCTGAAAATGCCTTCCGAGCCCGCGATCACGGCTGAGATCGTGGCCGCCCACGGCCTCAGCGAAGAAGAATACCGCAAGATCATCCAGCTTCTCGAACGCGAGCCTAATTATACGGAGCTCGGCGTCTTCTCCGTCATGTGGTCCGAGCACTGCAGCTACAAAAGCTCGCGGCCGCATTTGAAGCGACTGCCTACGACAGGAAAAGCCGTTATCCAGGGGCCCGGCGAGAATGCCGGCGTCGTCGATATCGGCCACGGCCTCGCGGCGGTCTTCAAGATGGAGAGCCACAACCATCCGTCGTTCATCGAGCCTTATCAGGGCGCCGCGACCGGCGTCGGCGGCATTCTGCGCGATGTCTTTACCATGGGTGCGCGTCCGGTCGCGTCGCTGAACTCGCTCCGCTTCGGCAGCTTCGATCATCCGCGCACGCGCTATCTTCTTTCCGGCGTCGTCGCGGGCATCGGCGGCTACGGCAACTGCATCGGCGTGCCGACCGTCGGCGGCGAGATCTTCTTCGACGAATCGTACAACGCGAATATTTTGGTCAACGCGTTCACGCTCGGGATTGCCGAGAAGCGGCGCATTTTCAAAGGGCGCGCCGAAGGAGCGGGCAATCCCGTGATCTACGTCGGAGCGAAGACCGGGCGAGACGGTATTCACGGCGCCACGATGGCTTCGGAGTCCTTCTCCGACGAATCGGAAAAAAAACGGCCGACCGTGCAGGTCGGCGATCCGTTTACCGAGAAACTACTGCTCGAAGCGTGCCTCGCGCTCATGAAGACCGATTTGATCATCGGCATCCAAGACATGGGCGCCGCCGGTCTCACGAGCTCCTCGGTCGAGATGGCCGAGCGCGGCGGCGCTGGCATCGAGCTGGAGTTATCGCGCGTGCCGCTGCGCGAGACCGGCATGACACCGTACGAGATTCTGCTCTCCGAATCGCAGGAGCGCATGCTGCTCGTTGCCAGGTCGGGCATGGAAGACGAGGTCAAAAAAATCTTCGAACGCTGGGACCTCGACGCGGTGGTCATCGGCCGAGTCACCGACGATCGCATGTATCGCGCGCTCTACAACGGCGAGGAGGTCGTGCGGATTCCCGTAGCCGCCCTCACCTCGGAGGCGCCGGTTTATCAGCGGCCCGCCGAGCGCCCGGCTATGATGGACGAAGTCCAGCGTCTCGATGTCGACGCCATTCCGGTCCCCGCCGATCTCACGACGGCGCTCAAGCTGCTGCTCGACTCGCCGAACATCGCCTCGAAAGAATGGGTTTACCGACAGTACGACCATCTGGTGCGGAGCAACACGGTTGTCGGTCCCCCGGGCGACGCCGCGGTGATTCGCGTCAAGGGCGTAAAGCAGGGGCTGGCGCTCACGGTCGACGGCAACGGCCGCTACTGCTTTCTCGATCCCTACGTCGGCGGCATTCTCGCTGTGGCCGAGGCGGCGCGCAACCTCGCCTGCGTCGGCGCGCGGCCGCTCGGCTTGAGCGATTGCCTGAATTTCGGCAGCCCCGAGCGGCCCGAAGTGATGTGGCAGTTTGCCCAGGTGATCGACGGTATGCGCGACGCGTGCGTCACGCTTGGTGTTCCGGTTGTGAGCGGCAACGTGAGCTTTTATAATGAAACTGACGGGGTCCCGATCTTTCCGACACCTACGATCGCCATGGTCGGTTTGCTCCCTAGGGTCGAGCGCTACGTGACCCCGTGGTTCAAAGCCGAGGGTGATATCGTAGTGCTTCTTGGACGCACGCGGGAAGAGCTCGGCGGCAGCGAATATCTGAAGATCGTTCACGGACTTGTGAAGGGGACGCCTCCCTGGATTGACCTGCGTCTCGAGCGGTCGGTGCAGCAGACGTGTCTCAAAGCGGCGGAGAAGGGAATTCTTCGCTCCGCTCACGATATTTCCGACGGCGGCCTCGCGGTCGCGCTGGCTGAGTGCTGCATCGCCGGACCTGAGAAGCCACTGGGCGCGCGTATCGAGCTGCGCGAGATGATGCGTGGCGATGCGCTGCTCTTCGGCGAGTCGCAGTCGCGCATCGTCGTATCGGTGAGCGAGGCGGATTTGCCGCGGCTGCGCCAAATCGCCGAGAAAGAGGCGGCGCCGCTGCAAGTCATCGGTGAGGTGGGCGGCGCGCAGTTGTCGCTCCAGCCGTTCGCGCAAATTGCGGTGGATGAGGCGAAGTCGCTCTGGTCGCAGGGCCTGGAGCGCCGGATGAGAGAGGGATGAGGGGACAGAGCCGAATGTTCGATAAGTTCAAAGAAGAATGCGCGGTCATGGGCGTCTACGGCCATCCCGAGGCGGCGAACCTGGTGTATCTCGGCCTTTACGCGCTACAGCACCGGGGCCAGGAGTCTTCGGGCATCGTCTCCTCCGACAGCAAGATTCTGATCTCGCATCGGCAGATGGGTCTCGTCGCCGACGTCTTCAAAGAAGACGTCATCAAGCGCCTCGAGGGCTCCAGCGCGATCGGCCACAACCGCTACTCGACGACCGGCCACAGCCATCTGCGTAACGCGCAGCCGTTCGTGGTCGAATACTCTCAAGGGCCGATCGCGATCTCGCACAACGGCAACCTCGTCAACGCGCAGGTCTTGCGCGCCGAGCTGGAGGAGCAGGGCTCGATCTTTCAGTCCACCTCCGATACCGAGGTGATCATTCATCTGATCGCGACCTCGAAAGAACCAAGCCTCATGGGCCGCGTGATCGAGGCGCTCGCGCGCGTCCGCGGCGCCTATTCGCTTTTATTTCTCACGCCCGACCGCATGATCGCGGCGCGCGACCCGAGCGGCTTCCGGCCGCTGGTGCTCGGGCGCCTGCGCTCGCGCCAGCGCGGCGGGTATGTAGTCGCCTCCGAGACCTGCGCGCTCGATCTTATCGAGGCGGAATATCTGCGAGAGGTCGAGCCGGGGGAGATCATCACGTTCGGACCGCGCGGCATGGAGTCGCTGAAACCGTTTCCGCCGGCGCCGCACGCGAAGTGCGTCTTCGAATACATTTATTTTTCGCGGCCGGACAGCAAACTCTTCGGCCACAACGTCTATCAGGTGAGAAAAGAGCTTGGGCGGCAGCTCGCGCGGGAAAATCCGGTCGAGGCCGATCTTGTCACGCCGGTGCCGGACTCCGGCGTGCCTGCGGCGATCGGCTACGCCGAAGAATCGGGCCTCCCGCTGGAATTCGGGCTCATCCGCAATCACTACGTCGGCCGAACCTTCATCGAGCCGCAGCAGTCGATCCGTCACTTCGGCGTCAAGATCAAGCTCAACGCGCAGCGCGAGGTGCTCGAAGGCAAGCGCGTGGTCGTCGTGGACGACTCGATCGTGCGCGGCACCACGAGCCGAAAGATCATTCGCATGCTGCGCGACGCCGGCGCTAAGGAAGTCCACATGCGCATCAGCTCGCCGCCGACGATCAGCCCCTGCTACTACGGCATCGATACGCCGACGCGCTCGGAGCTCATCGCCTCGAACAATTCTATCGAGGAGATTCGCCGCTTCATCGAGGCCGACACGCTCGCCTATCTCAGCCGTGAAGGTATGTACACCTTCTTGAACGGAGAAAAGCACGGCTTCTGTGACGCGTGCTTCAGCGGCGACTACCCGGTCCATTTTGACGACGCTGGACATACCCGACAATTGCATCTCTTCGACGCACTGCAACAAAGATAAGCTCTGGAGGAATCACTCACTCCGCTCAGGATCGTCATTGCGGGCGGTGTATGTGTCATCTTAGGCGAAGCGAAGAGTTCTCTCCGCTCCGTTTGTTGACAAACTGCGTACCGGGCGATATTTCCCGGTGCGAATGAAATTTTTCGATCTCCTTTCAATTCTCGTTCTCCTCGCTTCTCCCTGCGTCGTTTGCGCACAGGAGGCCGACGCCCTGCTCGCGCGCGTGAACGCGCTCGCGCCGAAAGAGCGGCAGGACGCGCTCGTCGCCGGCGCGCGCAGCGAAGGCGTGCTGGAATGGTATGGCTCCCAGCAGGCCGCCGACGTGCGGGATATCCTCGACGTGTACAAAAAAAGATATCCGTTCGTCGAGGTGCGCTACACGCGCGGCGGCGGCACGAACGTCGTCGGACGCGCGTTGACGGAGCGCAAGGCGGGCGCGGACCGCGCCGACATGATCGCCGGACGCGGCAGCCTTCACGACGCATTGATGAAAGCGGGCATGGTGGCGAGAAATCTTACGCCTGTGCGGAGCAATCTCCGCGACGGCTTCATGGACGCCGCCGGCGCTTTCATCGGCACGTATTCCTACGCTCTGGTTCCCGGCTATAACACGAAGCTCGTGCCGGCGGCGCAGGCGCCGGCGTCATATCGCGACCTGCTCGAGCCGGCGTGGAAAAACCAGATCGCGATGGATTACGAAGGCTACGATTGGTTCGCCGGCATTCTGGATTTCATGGGCGAAGCGAAGGGGCTCGAATTCGCGCGGGCGATGGCGCGCCAGGGGATGCGTCTCCAGCGCGGCCACACGCTGCTCACGCAGCTAATGGCCGCCGGCGAGTTCAAGCTCATCGTGGACGGCTACAGCTATCAGCTGCAGACTTTCAAGGAGAAAGGCGTGCCGGTCGACTATGTGGTGCCCGAGCCGATGATCCTGAAGGAGCCGAGCGGCATCTGGATTCTCAAGCGCGCGCCGCACCCCCACGCCGCCGCGCTGCTCGTCGACCTACTCTTCTCGCGCGAGGTCCAACAGATCTTCGCGGGTCAAAATCGGCTGGCAGCGCGGAAAGACATCGAATGGAACTTCGGCGGCAAGCGCGTCGGCAGGATACACGTTTTGTCGGCGGAGCAGTGGGGCCCGAAATACGAGCGGCTCGTCAAACAGTTCGGTGAAATCTTCCGCGCCGGCAGCTGATGTTTTCTCCACGGCGCTTCGCCGCGTATCGACGGCGAAATCGTCCGGCGGTCGCGCATTCAAACACAACGAGACACCTCGCGCACAACGGCGTCGTTTAATTAGCGGGTAAAGACGAGCCGGGCCAGGGCAACATCCGTTGCCCTGGCCGCTCATCAGGTGGAGAGAATGGGTTCTTACTTGAGGTGACGATTGACGAGCTTCGTCATCTCGAACATCGTAACTTTTTTCTTGCCGCCGAAAACCGTCTTCAGCGTGTCGTCGGCGTTGATCATCGTCCGTTTTGTTTTATCCTGGAGCCCTTTGCGTTTGATGTACGCCCAGAGTTTTTTCGTAACCTCGGTGCGCGGCAGCGCCTTGCTTCCCACCACTTCCGCCAAAGCCGCGGATGGCTGCATCGGCTTCATAAATGCAGCATTCGGTTTGCGTTTCGCCATTTTCTCCTCCTTGGAGTTTTGGGGATTTACTAGCAGAGCTTATAGCAAACGTGGGTTTTGTTTACCAGCTTTTTTTTCGCTTTTTCGCAGGGCGGAAGTGGCTTGTTCGTCGATGCGCCACGCGTTGCCCGCCGCTTCCAGAACGACCCCATACGTCGTTTTTGCGGCGGCCGCCGAGACGTAACCCTGAAGGACGTCTTCCAGCACTCGCGCAGCAGGCCGGGCGAAAGGGTCGCCTAATCCGCCGCCGCCCGGCCTTTCGAGCCTCAGGACATCGCCCTCGTGGAGAATGTAGTCGCCGAAGCGGGACGGCAGGCGTTTTTCCTCGTTCGAGGCGGCATTGACGATGCAGGCGCCGGTGCGCGCATCTTTTCCGCCTTCGACGCCGGCTGGCGCGACGGCGTGCTTGTCGGTGCGCATCGAGAAGCGCACCTCGTCCGCCAGAATCCGCGATTCGCGAACGAAGCCCAAACCGCCGCGAAATTCGCCGGCGCCGCCGGAATCGGCGATCAGCTCGAAGCGCTCGACCCGGGTGGGGAACTCCGATTCGATGATCTCGACCGGCGCGGTCCGGCAGTTGCTCAAGTGAAACGCCATCGCGGATACGCCGTCTTTTCCCGACCGCGCGCCGGTGCCGCCGCTGAAAATCTCGTAATGCACATAGTCGCGGCCGCCGGTGCGCCCGCCGAGGACCATTGCCCCGCTGCCAGAGCTGCCGGCGACGTTTTTTTCCGGCACGAAGCCGGCGAGGGCCCGGAAGATCGCCTCCACCACTGCCAGCGCGGTCGGCATGTAGGTGTTGACCGCGCCCGGGAAATAGGGATCGAGCACGCTGCCCGGCCGAAAGCTCGTCTCGATCGCGGCGGTGATGCCGCGGTTGATCGGCAAAAAAGGATCGACGAGCGCGACCAGGCTGTAAGCGCAGCAGGCGCGCACGAGCGGCGGACGGATATTGGCGGGGCCGCGGCTCTGGTCGCTCGATCCTGTGAAGTCGAAGCGGACTCGCTCGCCGCGCTTATCGATTTTCACGTGAATGCGGATCGGCTTCTCGAGCTCGATGCCGTCGTGATCGACCAAGGTTTCGCCCTCGGCTGAGCCGTCCGGCCAGGAAGTCAGTGCTCGCTTGACGCGCGCTTCGGTCAGACCAGAAAGCTGCTCGGTCGCATCGAGGATCGTATCTTTGCCGTAACGCTCCATCAGCTCGGCGAGGCGCTTCTCGCCGAGTCGACAGGCGCCGACCTGGCCGCGGATGTCGCCGATGACGAGCGCGGGCGTGCGGCTGTTCGCCGTGATCATTGCGGCGATCTCTCCGACCGTCTTGTGATGGGCCGCGAATTTCACGGGCGGCAGATGCAGCCCTTCGTGAAAAATTTCCCGCGCCTGGCCCGAGCCGCTGCCCGGCACGGTGCCGCCGATGTCGCTCTTGTGCGCCATGTCGGCGGCGAAGCCGACCCATTCGCCTTGAAAAAAGATCGGCGTCAGCACCGCCATGTCCGGCGCGTGCGGACTTCCGCCCAGATACGGATGG